>Ga0222419_100124_pt1 | contig 135568 bp, 126 predicted proteins | sample 1B20Ametagenome_FD_182474 | JGI IMG/M metagenome (GOLD analysis project Ga0222419, IMG submission 182474) | Enriched microbial communities from leaf-cutter ant dump, University of Wisconsin, Madison, United States - 1B20A (version 2) | ecosystem: Environmental > Terrestrial > Nest > Insects... | reverse complement strand
GACCGACCGCCGCATCCGCACATTTGGCGACCTCATCGCCTATTTCCCCCGACCGACCGCCGCATCCGCACATTTGGCGACCTCATCGCCTATTTCTCCCGACCGACCGCCGCATCCGACCATTTGGCGACCTCATCGCCTATTTCTCCCGACCGACCGCCGCATCCGCACATTTGGCGACCTCATCGCCTATTTCTCCCGACCGACCGCCGCATCCGCACATTTGGCGACCTCATCGCCTATTTCTCCCGACCGACCGCCTCATCCGACCATTTAGCGACGACAGCGACTATTTCACTCGACCGACCGCCGCATCCGCCCATTTGGCGACGACAGCGACTATTCCTCCCGACCGACCGCCGCCCGCCACAGCTGCTTTGTCCCTCAATGTTATACTTTCTGATAGTTCAAGTAAAAACGGCTTCGTCGTCCCCTTTGGGACAGAGAATGTCGTTTTTATCGAAGACGATTCAGAAAAGAATAGCGCATTTTATACTTTATGAATCGTCAAAAAAACTGCCGCGCGAGCCACGGCAGACTCGGCAGGCAGTTCCTATAAGCAGATGTTTGAAACGAAGACGTTCTTTGCGAAATCAGATCGCATCGTCTTCCAGATGCTTCGTGCAATTATGCAGCAAGGGCTTCCACGCGTCGCCGCTGCGTTCCATTATTGTCAACGATACGTTCAGCAAGTGGGAATCGTCCAGCTCCCGGCACATCGCATGCAGCATTCTGGCCAGGAAGCTTCCGTGCGTCACGACGAGCCAGGCTTCTCCCGAATGTCGCCCGATATGGTCGCGGACGAACGCCAGTCCCCGTTTCAGCACCTGTTCATCGGTTTCCTGATCCGGAACGAGCCGCCGCCATTCGTCCCCCCATCGCGCGATTCGCTCTTCGTGCGTCGTACCTTCCGCTTCGCCGAACGAACGCTCCCGCAGCCGGGCATCCGTGTGAACGGGAATACGCAGCCGATCCGCAATAATCGCCGCCGTCTTCGCCGCACGATCGAGGTCGCTGCAGACGATGCCGTGCCATTGGTGCTGCCGCTCGCTCGCCAGGCGATCGCCCAGTCGCGTCGCCTGGCGAATGCCTTCCGCGCTCAACGGGATATCCACGATGCCTTGGATTTTGCCCAAACGGTTCCACTCCGTCTGGCCATGCCTGATCCAGCCGATTCTCGTTGCAGCAGCCGTCATGTGCGAACCCGGGAGAACCAGTTCAGTATGAGCAGCATCATGATCATGCCAAGCAGAGACAACGCCACCCAGTATTCAGGCATGCTTGGGGAAACGTGCAGCACGATCGGATCGCTTAAGCTTGCGACAGGCACGACGACAGTCTGCGCGCTGACGCCGTCGCCGATGGAGAACGCGTTGGCCGTCTCCATGACGCCGACCGCATGGCTGTCTCCGCCGGATAGCCGGTTCCAGGCGGTGTACAGGAAAGCGCAGCCGAATACGGCGAGCAAGCCGGACAGCAGTACGGCGATCTTCATCCGGAATCCTTGCGTGAAGGCATACGTCTTCTTCACGGCGGGCATATACCAGGACTGTTCCGTATAGATGCGGTTCATGACATCCCGGCCTACGCTGTCCGATTGCCAGTCGCCCGTCTCGACCTCGTCCATCATGGGCAGCCTGCTGATCAGATCGGCGCTCTCGTCCCACCATCGGAACTGCTCCGCGCATTCCGGACAGCCCGCGATGTGCGCATCGACGGCAAGCCGCTCAGGCGACGATTCCGGCAATTCGCGGTAGACGCTGAACCATTCCGATACTTCCTCGCAATTCATCGCACTTTCATCTCCTCGTACTCCTTCATCATGCGCGGCTCGGCAAAATACGATTCCAGTTGCGCCTTCACGCTCGCTCTGGCCCGAAACAGCAGCGATTTGACAGAGCTGACCGTCTGATCAAGGATATTGGCGATCTCTTGATAGTCCAAGCCTTCATACTCCCGCAAGATAAGCGCGGAACGCTGCTTCTCCGGCAGGCTGTTGATCGCTTCCCGCACAAGCAGCGTCTTCTCGCTGCGAAGCAGGCTCAGCTCTGGCCCCTCTTCTTCCGGAGCCGCCGGTATGTAAATCATATCGTCGAGCGAAACGTGCGCGGCCTTCTGCTTGCGCAGTTCGCTGAGCACCGTATTGCGCGCGATCGTGTACAGCCATGTGGAGAAAGAAGCGTCTACCTCGCGGAACGAATGCAAGCTGCGATACGCCTTGTAGAACGACTCCGAGCAAAGATCCTCCGCCATCAATTCCAGCTTCGCGCTCTTGAGCATATGGTAAATAAACGCCAATATCTTCTTCTGATATCGGCCCATCAACATGGCATACATTTCAATGTTGCCGTCTTTGATTTCCCGGATTAGCTGGGAATCGGTCATCATGGTCCGCGACCCTCCCCCTCATGCAGGGTGAACGTTCGCAGTCGGTTATGCACATTATACCGACTATAAACGAAAAAGTTGCGCATTCGCGCACAGTTGCATCTGGTGAAACCAGAATTTTACATTCCCGATTGTTATTGTAACATAAATACGGTCGGAATAAGCTTAAATATTTCTCAAATTTTAATGGTAAAGATCTCATCTATAGACGCAGTTCCGTGCACAAAGGTTTCACAAGTCGTGTTGACAAAAAAAATCCACCCGCGAGGGGTGGCTGCACATCGTGCAAGGATTGGATAGGAGTGGAGAGAAACCATACTGTAGTTTTATTATATGTATCCGTTTTCATCTTGTCAATAAGCGTTTTCAAAAAAAGTGGAAAGAAACTCGGAAAAGCCTTGAAAAGACAACATTAAATCAAGGCTGCCCCTAGCAGCCTCCTTCTCTATTCTTCTTTAACGTCATGTAAGATAACAGCCTTCACGCCGATAAATTGACCGTTCAGAATGTTTTGCAGCGTAATCTCCGCCGCTTCAAAAGGAACGGAATGAGTCACGATATCCTTGACGTTGATATGTCTGGATTCCGTCAATCGGATACCTTGTTCCCACAGCAGGGGAGCCGATACGCATGTCACGATCGTCAGGTCTTTGCCAACGATCCGATCGGAAACAATAGTCGGCTGATCCGAACCGTTTAAGCCATACAGAACGACCGTTCCGCCGCTGCGCACCCTATCGAAGCAGTCCCGGACGGCAGCCATGCTGCCCGAAGCCTCGATCACAACATCGAACTCCATTTCCGGAAGCTGCTCGCGGCCGGCCGCTGAATGAAGGTTCAGCACCCGCCCCGCCCCAAGCCGCTTGCCCAGCTGCAGCCGATCGTCATCCAGCCCGATCAGCGTGACCGATGAAGCGCCGTACGCCTTCGCCAATTGCAGGAACAGCAGTCCCGCCGGCCCCGGGCCGAACACCGCAACGTCGGCTCCGACCATGTTTCCGACACGTTGAATGGCGCCCATCGTGCAGTTGAGCGGCTCCATCATTGCGCCTTCGGCGAAGCTGAGCGCATCTGGAAGCCGATACAGGTTCTCCGGCTTGACCGCGACGAATTGACCATAGCCGCCCTGCCCGTAGGTGGTGCCCAGTTCACCGCCGCTTGGGCACAAATATTTCTTGCCAGTGCGGCAGGCGCTGCAGCAGCCGCAGGCGACAACGGGATCGACGACGACGCGGTCCCCGACCAACCAGCCGGACACTTCCGCACCGACCCGTTCCACCGTACCCGCCATCTCATGGCCGAGAATCCACGGGGGCTTGGCGAAATCCAGCTTGCCTTGCACCATGTGAATGTCCGTCGTGCAAACGCCTGCTGCGCGGACACGTACGAGAACCTCCCGATCGGAGATGTTCGGAGTTTCCCAATCGGTTTCTGTTTCGACTAACCCGATTGCTTTCCATACTATCGCTTTCATCCACTCACCCTCTCAAGCCAAGAATGCCCGGTGTATCACGATGAATGATATCCTCAATCGTCTGTTCGGGTATTACGGGCAACGCCGTACCTTTCGTCAAAGCGTTAATGTTCCGAAAGGCATCGATGGTCTGTTGAATGGTAAAGAACGGATAATCAGTGCCAAACAGCACCTTGTGCGGCACCCCGTATTCCACGACATTCATCATCGCATTGTAGAACTGCCACGGGCGTGTTCCGAGCGCCGACAGATCGGCATAGACGTTCGGATGCTTGCGAATGACGGAAACGCATTCTCCATGCCAAGGATGACCCAGGTGGGCGATGATCATCTTCAGATTCGGGAACGTCCGCGCGATCGGGTCCAGCATGGCGGGGCGGGATGCGTCCAGGTAACCTTGCGATACGAAAGATGTGCCCTGATGCCACAGAATAGGGATGCCCAGCTCATCCGCCTTGGCGTACAAGGGGAAATATTTCTGACTGTCGGGGTAGAAATTCTGATAGATCGGAGCCAGCTTCAGCCCGACCAGCCCAAGCTCCTTCACCGCATGCTCCAACTGCTTCGGCGCATCGGGATCATGCGGATTGACGCTGGCGAACCCGAATAGCTTGCCGGGAAACGCCACCACATAGTCCGCAACATATTCATTGGGCACCACGACGCCGGTTGCCGGGCAATTGAATGCCAGCACGATCGCCCCATCCGTTTTACCATAGGAATTCCAGTGCTGCTCCGGCGTAACGGTCAATTCATAATTGTCGCCCCAGGCTCGCTTGGCATCAGATAGAAAAGTGCCGCCAACATGCCCAGGGCCGAACAGATGAGTATGGCAATCGAATACCATCAGCAGTCGCCTCCCGTTATCCTTTAATCATCACATGATCAATGGTATATTTCATCACTTCATATATATGCGGTGCGAAGCAGCTCGACGAATGCCAGACGATTGTCCAGCGTGACTTCCAGCAGCTCGTCCGGATACCCCATCCAGACGGGTGTGGCACCGAGGCTTGCGTTTTTCGTAATATTCCGGTTAGAATTTGTCCGTAAGCGAAATCGACATTCTCACGTGATAAGACTAAGCGCCGCATTCAAGTCCATTCCGAGAAACACTCGAGTCAAAGCGCTGATTTGCCGCTCCGTTCCCGCATAGTGCCACAACTGCGATTCGTCGAAAGCTGTGGCACCCGATCTGCACCGAATGGCGGGGGCGTGATATTCAAGCTCGCCGAAGCTGCCCATTTGCCCTCCATCGAAGTAAAATTGCATACAGGATCCCGTTTCGTCGGGACGTCCAGGCGGATAGTCCGGATACAAGCCGGAGGGATCGACACGAAATTGCCGGACCACCAAGCTGTAGCGTCGATCGTCCATTTGCCGGACATAGCCGAAGCGGCCTGCACTCTGCAAAGCGTTGAAGCTAAGCTTGAATTTACGCGAACCCCGGTATGGGATGAAGCAGCCCGCGCCGTGTCGCGCGGACAACCCGCCCGCGCCGTCCCCGAACATGAGCTGCGGCTCCCCTCCGCACAACTGCTGTACCAACGCGGCACCGCCCATCGGCACCTGAAGGATGCTCCAAAGACTGCAAGCCGGACTGGCAACAACATCAACCCCAGGGATTGCTTCGATGTTCGGAAGCGTTAGCTCCGTCCGGCTGGTATAGCCCGCGTATGGGATTTCCGTCCATTCGTGAAAAAACCGGTGATCCGCAAGTTTCAGCGGGTTAACGGCAACCGAGATCGTTTTCCGCAACCGAAACGCAAAGGACATGGAGGACGAACCGATGTCGTACTGCAAGGTTCCCTCCTGCTCCACGACAACCGAATCCCGGGACGACTGCCGATCTGTAAACCGGCAAGAGCCCGGGTCCAGCTGTGTCGGAACGCCTCGTGAAAACAATGGCTCCTCGGGCCCGATCCACGTCCGGTCCCCGCCCGAATTCCAGCCTCCGGTTTCCAACTCGGAAGGGTCGCCCCAGAACGGCGACAATTCACGCAACTCCGACTTTGGGGAACCGTCCGTCCGAACTTCATCGGATTCGGCTGAGATGGCCAACACCCGGGCCCCGCGCTCCAGCACCAGGATACGCTCTTTTTCCCCGAGCAATCGATAGGACAGACCAAGCTCCTCCAGCTTGCGCACCCACGCCTTCAACTCCATGGGCTCCCCCCTTCCGGATTCACCATGCTTTACATGGCATTCCCGCCTTGACTGTTGACGAATTCCTCGAGATTGATGATCTTCTTTTGCAGTCTTGAGGCTTCCGCAGCGAATGCCATCACATGGCTTTGCACCGACCTGGAAATGGCAGTCTTCCCTCCGGCATTCCTGTCGCCTTGCAGCAACCGGACAAAATCGTACATCATATTTGCATCCCCGCCGCCATGACCGGAAGACGAGCTCGCCAATTGAAACAACTGCTTGGCGCCGGTGTTGAAATTCGTGAATTCAATCTCATTCTTTCCCATATGGCCCCTGATTTCACCTTTCGTCCCCATCAGCTTGATCGTTCTGGAAAACTCATGGGTAAACGCGCACATCGTAAAAACTGCTGTCACCCCATTGGCAAATTCCATGTTAACCACTTGGTGGTCAACAACGTTGTTGTCACAGCGGTACACACATTGGCCGTAAGGCCCTTCCATGAGGGCTTTCGCCCGCGCTTCCAGGCTCGGATCGCTGCTGATAACGGATGTCGGCCAATCGGTATTGTCTGTCAGATAAATTTTAGCGGCATGATAGGGACAATCCCGCTCGGCGGGGCATCCGTCCAGACATCGTTCCGGCGCGCCTATCGGCGCATTCTCGCTTTTGAAATGCGCAAGTGAGCCGAACGATGACAGGGTACGGCAGTCGGCCCCGGCCAGCCAAAGCAAGATATCCATGTCGTGACAGCATTTGGCGAGGATCATCGGGCTGGACTGCTCCGCATTCCGCCAGTTGCCGCGCACAAAGCTGTGCGCCTGATGCCAGTAGCCTACGTTCTCATTGTGTTGAATGGAGATCAATTTGCCGATGCTGCTTTCGTCTACCAGCTTCTTGAGCATGGAGAAAAAATCGGTATACCTCAGCACATGACATACCGAGAACACTTTGTCATAGCTCTTTGCCAGCTTCTCCAGCGCGATGCATTCTTCCAGGTTGTTCGAGATCGGCTTCTCCATCAGAATATGGTAACCGCGCTCCATCGCTTTCACGGCTGCTTCATAGTGCATATGATCCTGTACGCAAATCAATACAGCGTCGGCAAATTGCGGCCTGCTTAGCAGCTCCTCCCAACTGAAGAACACGTTGTCATCGTGAATCTGGTGCATCGATTGGAATCGGCTGCGCCTTGACGGGTCCGGCTCGGCCACACCGATGAATTGAAGCTCGCGGGGATGGTCCAGCGCGTAGGAACCGTATACCCCCATCCCTCTGTCGCCTGCCCCAAGCATTGCCGCAGTTACTTTCTCCATCCTTTAAACCTCCGTCGCTGAATGCCCTGCCTGTTCCATTTTCTCCGCCGTTAATTCGCGAATTTGAGAACGAAAGGCCGCAGCGTCGCACATTCCCTTGGCAGGGTCAGTTTGTATTTGCCATTCGCCATAGGCGACCATTCGGCATCTGCAATCCGCTCCCAGATTCCTTCATCGTTCATCGCGTATACGACGTCCATCTTCCAGGCGCGGTCCGTTTCAAGGGTCAGTTGTTTCAGGGTATCCTGACACAGGTTGATCACAACGGCCAATTTGTCGCCAGTCCCGCGGTTTTCCCGGGCGCTGACGAACAGGTTCGGGTCGTGCGCGGCGCATACGGGCAGGTTCTTCTTGCCGATCCACTCGATGATCCGTTGCGTCTGTTTCATTCTTTTGTAATTGTAGATGGCTGCGTATTGATTGATCTTCAAATCGTACGCCAGTACGGCGATTCGTCCCCCTAAACGATTGGTAAACAGATAGCTGGCCGGCCCAACGGGGTTCCCGTATCCATCCTTGAATACCGACAGAATTTGGCAAGCTTCTTCCGGGTTCATTCGATAAATCATATTTCGAATGTCTCCCCACTTCTGCGCAAAATTCATCGTCAATCCTTCAAAGGAATCTGTCCAGGGATGCGCTTCTATCAGTTGATCGTAAACGATGCTGGAGATCGTTCCCTCATCCACCCTGGCGACTTCCGCCCCCAGCAGGTCTCCGTAGCCATCGGCACACAAATAATAGGCAGCGAGACCGTCGATGAAAGCCCCTCTCGCAAGAAGCCCCACAATCTCTTCCCGGCTCAAATCAAGCACATCTTCTCCGCACAACAGAACAGGACCTTCTTCTGTGCCAACATCGTAAGGGATACCGAACCTGCCCAGCACCGATACCCAAGCGGGACACACCGAGTAATCCGGAAAAGTGCCGACAATCGGGCGAAACACATGCGCATTCGGCCGATACAACAGCTTGGGACCCGCGACATCTGACCCCTCCGCCGAACCTCTCAACGCTTCGAAGAATGCCCTGCTCTCCCGTATCATCGTGACATAGGCCTGATCCTCCAGCGGGTCGTCCGAGTATTGCGTAATATACGATAAAGATCCGTCGAGGCCATAAAACATCGCCAGAGTCATCAATGCCCGAAGCTTGGTCGCAGAAAAGAAAAAGCGCGTATGCGGGAAAGGGTCGGACTCGTGAATGAGTTCTATAGCGTCACCCAACATCCGCTTGCCATAGAAGAAGTGAAAGCTCGTTGCAGGCAAGTTGACAGCCGCATCGCTGCCATAATCGCATTCGAAGAGACGAACGAGCGGCCGAGTGTTTCCTGCGAGCGCCTGCGCGACCTCCCCTGTCATATCTCCTTCGAAATCACTGACATACGGCTGACAAAGCGCCATTCTTGTGTCGGGCGCAATCTCGTCAACATAGGACCGCAACTCCCTTGCAAATTCGACCAACGTTTCCTTCATCAGCTCCGCCCAAGCTTTACGGTACTGCGCAGCTTGCCGATCTCCCTTGCGGAACGCGGCATCGAGTTGTTCCCTGGTCCAGGTTATCCCCGTCACGCGGGAGAACCGTTCGATATGCAACGGACAGAAACAGCCATAATGGGCGGAGTCGTGATGGCTCATGCGAAAATCGTCTTCCATGAAAATGATTGGAGGCCGCGCTCTTTTGACGACCGTTTGCAAACAGATTCGATACGCCGCCATGAATGCTCTGTCGAGGGGGCAATGAGCGGCACCGTTGCCGTCACCCATTCCCACGGATTCGGCGCCATCGATGCCTACGATTTTCTGTAAATGCTCAACCTCCATCGAGCCTTGCGGCAATAGGGATAAGCTTGGCGAACACCACCAGCCCGCCTCGATGTGGTCCGGCGCCAACGCTTCTCTGATTTCAAGAAGCAGGTCGGCGAATTTCCCGAACTCCTGCGCCAAGTCTCCGCTTTTCAATTCTCCGTTGAACATGGGAAAAATCAGAACGAACTTGCGAATGCCTGCCTCGCATTTCATCCTTCGCATCGTTTCCAGCATTTCCGCCTTCTTATTTTCAAAAAACAGAAAGGGAACGATCGGATCAAATTGAAATGTTTTTTCCATGGCGTCATAGCCCTCCAAAATGTTGTTATTCAATCCGTTTATCGAAACCGTCCTTCATTCTTTAACGGAACCGAGTGTAATCCCGTGGATGAAGTAGCGCTGCAAAAACGGATACAGAGCGGCAATCGGGAATAGGGCGATGAAAATTTTGGCGCTGTTCACCGTTTTGTCCGATAAAAGGGCTAACCTCTTGACATCTTCTTCCGTCATCTGGCTCCGATTGACGTTCATCTGCACCACAATCTGATTCAAATACGTCTGAAGCGGTTGTTTGTGCGGAACGTTGATCAGGATAAGCCCGTCGAAGAAAGCATTCCAATGGGATACGATACTGAACAGCGTTACAGTAGCAATAGCCGGAAGGGAAAGCGGAATGTACAGCTTCATCAGCGAATACCAAGGGCCGGCGCCATCGATGCTGGCGGCATCGTCCAGCTCCTTGGGCAAATTGCGAAAGAAGTTCATTAACAGGATCACATTGAATACGGGCACTGCGGTTGGCAGGACCAACGCCCATATGGAATTGATCATCCCGAACTGCTTGATCGCCATGTACCAGGGGATCAAGCCGCCGCTGAACAGCATCGTGAAGATGATAAACCACATATAAACATTGCGCGCGGAGAAGGCTTCCTTCTCCCGCGACAACGGATACGCCATCAAGAGGGTTATCGCAAAATTAACCCATCCGCCAAGCAAGACCCGCTCAACGGAAACCGCAAATGACTGAAAAAACTGCCGATCATCGAACACGATGCTATAGGCGGCAAAATTCATATCGACAGGCAGCAAAAAGATTTTGCCTGCGGAAGCTGCCGCCTTATCGCTGAGCGAGACAGCAAGAATATGGAGAATCGGAAACACGCTTCCCGCTGCAATCGCAAGCAGGACCGCGAGGATGACTCCGTATGACACGCGGCTTATCACATGACTGGCGGTTGACATCATATGCACACCTCCTGGCGATCAAAAAATACGGTAATTGGCGAATTTGACAGCCATCTTGTAGGAGATAACGATCAGGAGGATGCTGACGACGGACTTTAACAAGCCCACAGCCGTACCGAGCTCGTATTGGGACTGCAATAATCCGATACGATAGACGTAAGTATCAATAATATCGCTGGAATGATAGACCAGCGGGTTATACAGATTCAGAATCTGCTCGAAGCCGGCATTCATCACATTCTGCAAGCTTAATACCGCGATCAGGATGACCGTCGTGCGGATGCCGGGCAGCGTAACATGCCACATCATCCGTAATCGGTTCGCCCCATCTATGCCCGCCGCTTCATACAAAGCCGGATTGATGCCGGTGAGCGCCGCAAGAAAGATGATGGTCGAAAACCCGAATTCCTTCCACACATCGCTCCCGACGAGAAGCGCCGGAAACCAGTAATTGCTCGCCATAAATTGAATCGGTTGTTGGCCCAACATTTGCAAGATGACGTTAACAACTCCGTCCAGGGAAAATATCTGCGCGATGATGCCGCCGAACAATACCCAGGAAACAAAGTGAGGAAAATAAACAACGGTTTGAATCGATCGTTTCAATAATTTGTGTTTAATCTCGTTCAGCAACAGCGCGAAAATCAGAGATAACAGCAGATTGGCCATGATTTTCGACACGGCAAGGTAAACCGTATTTTTAAAGATCAGATAGCTGTCCGGCAACTCGAACATATAGGTGAAGTTTTCCCATCCAACCCAGGGGGATCCCGAAAACCCTTTCGTCGGGTTATAATCCTGAAAAGCCATAACGATGCCGAACATGGGGTAAACGGAAAACATCAACAGCAGGATGATGCCTGGAATGAGCATCAGATGATAATGGAAGCCAGGTTTCATTCTTGTGTCCTCCGCCTGAGGGAAATGGCAGACGCCGGGCGGGATCACCCGGCGTCTTATCATTCCTTGTCAATTGCTTAACGCTGCGTTAACTTCCTGCGTAATCGTCTGGCCGCCTTGATCGTTCCATTGTTTTACGAATTCGTCAAAATAATCAAGCGTCTGTTTGCCGAGTGCAATTTGCAGGAAAGCGTCGCTCTCAAGCTTTCGCAAGTTGACCCAACGTTTCTCCATCGTCGGCGTTTGACCATAAAATTCGTTATATACCGAAACCAACTTATCGTTCTTCACCAAAGGAGCCATGCCAAATACTCGTGAAACAGCTTCACCGTACATGTCAGAGTTTTGCGCCAGCCAGTCCTCGCCTTTCTTGAAATTCTCAGCTACCTTGCGCTGAACATCAAGATCGGCAGGCTTGCCTTCAATGTTGCTATTGCCGTTCAACAACGCTTGAATGTTATTATAGTACTGGATACCCAGGTCCGCATCCCATAGAGGAATGTTCACCGTCCAGGCGTCCCAGCTGGCATCGGTGCCTTTGAGCGGATTCTTTTGCTGATCCACTTCGTAATTCAATATCTTGACGAGCAGCTCCGGATATTTGAATCCCTTTTTAACGACCGCGATTCGTCCGACTGGCGCTCCTTCACGCCCGTAAGCGACGCCGCTCTCGTCTTTCACTGCATAAGCTCTCCAAATGGCCTTCGGATCATTTTTGATGGCATCGGTAAGCGGATACCAACCTGACCACCACGGTCCAAAAAAGACTCCCGCCTTGCCGTTTGCGATCCTGGCAACCCATTGATCGGACTTCGTCGTTGCAAATTCAAGGTCAATCAAGCCTGCTTGATACATCTGCTGAATTTGGCCTAACGCCTGCTTGGTTTCGGGAGCAACCGACCCGTAAATGACATTCCCGTCTTGATCCTTGACCCACTGCCCGGGATTGGCGTGATTCGCCTGAAATATGACATCGAAGGAATCCAGCGGCTGAATCGCGGTGTCGCTTGTTGCCGTGCCCGGAATGCCTTTCGTGCCCATTTTCTCATTGAAGGCGGCCACGATGGTCTTCAGATCCTCAACCGTATCGGGTTCCTTCAAGCCGATCTTGTCCAGCCAATCCTTGCGGACCCAAGCCAGATTGACCGGATCGTGAACGGCCCCTAATGCCGATAAGCCGTATAGCTTGCCGCCAATCGTCAGTGTACGAAGCCCCGCCCCGCCGTCCGTGCCATAGACCCTCTTCAATTCATCGCTGGAGTAGTCCGCGAACGCCTGGGTTAAGTCTTCGATCTGGCCATTTTTGATTAAAGACAAATAATCGTTGTAATCATCAACGTAGAAAATGTCCGGCAAGTCGTTGCTGGCGATGGCCAGTTTGATTTTTTGCTGGTAGGCTTCGTTTTTCGTCTCCCAAACAAAATTCAGCTTGACATTGAGCTGGGTTTCAATCTGTTCGGTAAACTTGTTATTCGTGTAGGTTTCCCCTTGTGGCAAATTCAGGTCGCCCCCGCCCTCTCCCTTGCTTAATTTGACCTCTACTTGCTCGGGAAGCGGCCCGAACGGGTCCTTGGCAGGTGCGACGTCTGAAGCTGATGCGGATTCAGCGGCCGATGGCGATGGAGATGACGGCGTACTTTCCATGCTATCGTTCGATCCCTTGTTGCTGCAAGCTGCCGCCAGCAAGATGATGCAGACAAGTACAGCTGCTACCCCTGTTTTTCTTCGAAACATTGTTGTTTCCCCTTCCTCCCGCGTTACGGTTACTTCTTACGAACTTATCATACTCAAAATCGCTTTCAATCCGTGTGAGAACGATTTGTGAGAAATGTAGGTATTTTTTGTCCGATTTCGGGCGGCATGAAAGATAACAAAAAAATCGACATATTATTCATGCCGATTTAGACGAAATTCACTGGGCAGTTGCCCTGTCTTCTCTCGAAATACTTTACTGAAATATCGTTCATCCTGAAAGCCGCAGCTTTCTGCGATCCAATAAATCGGGTGGTTCGTTTCCTGCAGCAGCTTTCGGGCTTGGCGGATACTGAGGTTCTGCATATAGCCGACAAACGATTCCCGAACGATCTCTTTGAAGCTCTTGCTGAAATAGCTCTTGCTGATATTGATTTCCCTGATAATGCCGGATTGGGACAGCTCTGAAATGGGCCATTCATTCATCATGTCCACTGCTCTGATAATGGCTTGCAACACGTCCTCCGAATATCCCGGTTTGCGAAGCCATTGCTTTAAGTCCATTCGCAACGTCTCAAACCATGCCTTGATCTCCTCAAGATGCATATGATCCTTATATCCATAAAACCATAACGAGTATGCGGGAAGTCTCTCGCTCCAGTCCCGCAATGCTTGTATAAGACAACGCTCGCGCTCGGATGCGTTTATACGTACAAGTTCCTTCAGCCGGCGTTGAAAGGCGCCATCGTCTTCGACCCAGCTTAACGATCCCCACTTTATGCCGGGATCATTCTCTTTCATGGCATTAGAAAATGTCTGATTTGCGGGTCCTGTGACCCGTTTGGCGATTCTGGTCATCAGCTCATCTATATTGAGATCATCCAACTGTGTTTTTACAATGTAATCGATCGCCCCGATCCTCATAGCTTCTTGAATATAGTAGAAATCCTGATGGCAAGTAAGGACAACCATCTCGATCCCGGGGAATCTTTCATTCACATTCGCCATCAGCTCCAACCCGGACATGCCCGGCATCGTGATATCGGTGAACAGCAGGTGAACGTCCAGGTTCTCCAAAGCTTGGAGGGCTTTGTCGCCATTGGCGGCTTCCCCCACGATATGCATATCGTATTGCCGCCATGGAATCACTTGCCGCAGTCCTTTGCGAACCAGGCTCTCGTCGTCCACAATGAATACGTTAATCATGCAAATCGCTCCTTGTCAACGTGTCCGGAATATAGAGCGTAATGCGGGTACCGGTTCCCCGTTCGCTCCAGACCTCGATCTGTGCATGATCGGCAAAATAATACTCGAGCATCTTCTTCACATATCTGAGCCCGATGCCGATTCCCGTTTTACGCGTTTCAAGGCCGTCATCGGCGAACAGCGTTTCCAGCCTGTCCGCATCCATTCCGATTCCATTATCCTCCACGCTTATCATGAGTTTATTCGGATGCACGGAATGAATCGCGACCTCGATCTGCCCTCCATCGTCCAGCAACCCGTGATACAGCGCATTCTCGACGATCGGTTGCAATAAAAACCTGGGAATCGATATATCCAGCGCTTCCTCCTTGATATCCATTTCAATATTGAAATTGTGATCGTATCGAATGCGTTGCAATTCCATGTAGTCATTCAATGCCGCGACCTCTTCCCGAACGCTGACAATATTGCTGCGTTTCCCCAGATTATAATGGAGCACCCGGGTAAATACCGAAATCAGCGAAGCAATATTGGCTTGCCCTTGCATGCGCGCAAGCCACTGAACCGTGTTCAATGTGTTGTGAATGAAATGAGGATTGATTTGGACCAACAACTTCTCAATTTCAAGCTGGCCGCGGCGGCGCTCCTTATCTTCAATATTCACAATCAGCTCCGCAATTCGATCTCTCATATCCTGGAAGTTGTGAATGAGATGATCGAATTCCTTAAGGCCTGTCAAAGCAATCGCCTTACGCGATTGGTCGTAGCTGAATCGGCTGATTTCATGATTAATGATTTTTAATGGTCGATACACCATGCGCCAGATGATGCCGGCAAAAACGAGGCCAAGCAGAATGGTTAACAAAGAGTACAGCGCAAACTGGATTTGCCAATGGCGAATCTCCAGATTGAAATCTGTCAACGGAATAAGGAGATGCAATCCCCATCCTTGCCCGTTATGCACAGAAAAGCGTTTATATCGGGTATCCAAGTGCTGGATGGGCTGCCCCGCTTGAAAGTCTTCCGGCAAATCGCTATAGGCAGCGTCCCCGTCTGCTGACGTGATGACGTGGAACATCGGGAATCGCTCCCCTTTTCGGTCCAGTATTTGCTCGAATTGGTGCAGTTTCATTTCCAGATAAACGTATACCGGATTCCCAATGTCGTCTTGCATTTGTCTTACTAACGAGAAGACCAGGCTCTGTTCTGCAACCCCGGCCGACGTATGCGGACCATAGAAATAAAGTTGATTTGCCCGGTACAGCAGCGGGAGCGCTTCCAGTCGAAAGGACGCGTTTACTTGCGTATTTGCAAACTGGAAAGGATCATCCAGCTCTCTGGCATAATAGAACATATTGCCCAGGCTGGGATTGGAATAATAGACATTCGCCAAGGACTTCTCAATATTGGAAAAAAGTTTGGCTCGTTGATATTGATCGTCGGAACCCAGGAAATCCACAACATCCCGACCGATTCCACCGTTGACAATCAGGAGCTGGGAAGCGCTGCTCAAGTCGCCCAAGCTCTTGGCAAGTTGCTCGCTTTCACTGATGACGCGATTTTGTAAATTATTGCCGATCTTGTCGATTTGAACAACATAAATATAGCGATAGGAAATGTACCCTAATAAGAATATAGGGATAGCCGTAACCATGATCAGCATGAGCGCAAGCCGTCCTTTAAGCGTAGAAGGCCATATCCATTTGGGCACCAATCGTCTTCGCCCTTCCTGAAACGCATCGTTGAGTTTATGGAATGTTGGCGGCAACCGCGTCCCATGCCTTGAAAAATAAATTTTTGATGATAAGCGCCTGCTGCCACCGATCTGAGATTTCCTGCCGGTGCTGACCGCCATATATATAACTATCACTTGTAATCGCATAATTCGGAGGTCCGAGCTCCGGCAATACCGGCAATATATCGCCAGGGTCGGCTTGTTCCAGCCAATAAGCCATCCCTTTGCTCCACAAATTCGTATACGATTCAACGAGCGGATGCTCCGCATTCGGGCCAATATCGACCTGAATTTGTTGACCGTTGGAAATTCGCCCGTGAATACAAGAAGTTCGCCTAAGCAATCGATCAAAAAGCTCGCTTGCCTGCTCCGAAATGTGTTCCATTTCTCCCGCCAGCGCATAGTGAGACAGATCGATCGTCAATCTGAGATCCGGTATCGCATTTACATAATCAACAGTGCGGTGGAGATCCTGTGTTACTCTGCCTCGATGCGTTTCCACAAAGAAAGGTATGCTATAGCCTTTCGCCTCGTCGATCAAATCCCTGATCAAAGTTTCCGCTGCCCTCCCGACCACAAAATTATTCATAATATGGCAATTGACAAAGTCTGCGCCAACCACCTGGACCTGCTCATAAAAGGATTGCAAATCCTCCCGACGGTATGGAAAGCAATGAACGCCAAAGCTAAATTTATAATCGTCAAGCATTCTTCGCCATGTATCGGCCTCTATTGGAAGAGGAAATCTGCCCAGAATGCCTGTATAGCCTTGCTCCGCTAATTTTTCAAACTTTTCTTCCACTGTCCATTCTCTTTCACCGTCTCCAACACCGATCATTCCCCACCATGACTGGACAATTTCCAATCTGGGCGGCTTCATCGATCCATCATTCAACTTCATCACCCTTTATATGCCCTTTTGAAAAATGGGGATTCTGCATAAAGCATTGTTCAATTACAGCTACCTGTCGGCGTATTTCCTGCGGAGTAATGACAAGCGGCTTCTCCGTTGCAAGCGCATTGTACAGCATCTCATAATATTTCATTGCCGCCGCATGAAAAGGGTTTGCTTCCAGCTCGTCCGCGGGTTCCCAGCAATCCTCATACCATTTCAGTTCTTCCCGGCAGAAAGACGGGGTTCCGTCCCCCTTGCTTAACGCTTCTACGACCAAATGCTGTTCTGGCGCTTCTTCGGGCTTATAATATTTCCACTCCAGACGGTCGTCCGACCCTTTAATTCCACCATGAGTTCCCTGTACCTGGTAGGTTGCTCCAGGATAAGCGCAGCAGGACGAGATCTCCACATCAACCAATGGGCGACCGTCCCCGCAAAGTATCATTTTCACATAATCTTCAGCGTCACCAAATGAATTCGCCTTATCCATCCGACAGATGACTGTTGGCATCATGTCCGTACCGTAAAGCTGCAAGGCTTGATCCAGATAGTGTGTTCCCTTATTCAGCAGGCTGCCGCCGTCTTTCTCCTGAAGCGTCTGCCAATCCCATCTTCGATTAAAACTACTGGCGGTAATATTTGCTTGTACGATGCGGCCGATCACACCGGAGGAGATCACTTTGATCATTCGTTCAAAAGCGGGAGCGAAACGCAATTGTTGATAGACAGCAATTATTCTCCCTGTTCTTTGCGAAGCATTGAACAATGCGTCCACATCAGCCACCCGCCGGGCAAGCGGCTTTTCACAAAGTACGTGAAAACCGCTGTTTAAGCATTCCAGCGATACAGGAACGTGCATTTGACTCGGTGTTGCATTCACAATTAAATCCAGATCGTTTCTTTGCAACAGCTCACGATAATCTGCATACACCTCGCAGCCCAGCTCCTTGGCCGCTCTCGTTCGACGCCCTTCAAGCGGGTCGCTAACCGCTGTTATGCGATACATATCCGGCATTTGACGCATCGCGGCCGCATGAATATCACGGCCGCTGCGTCCTAATCCGATAATCCCTGCGCTTATTTCCTTCATGTTGTCTTCCTTTCTGTAATTGTACCATGGATAAACTTCGTCATCGTATAAAAAAACTGAACGATGGGCACCTCTATTGTTCCTGTCCATCGTTCAGCACGCTTGCTGCTCTTGGGCAGCCATCTTCGATCTACTGGTTAACGGTTGTATTGTCATCCAGTTTATTATTGGACCAAGTGATGTTCGATGCAGACACAATGGAGTGTGTTCCATATACATACGAATTTTTCACCCAGACATTATCGGTGACATCCACGCCGTCTACACTGCCGCCGCCATCGCCGCGAATGTAAAGCGAGTAAGTGCCGCCAGAAAGCCGATTATGGTAGATCATGATGTCATCGGCAGTTCCTCCGCCCCATGGCGTAATATTCACGGCGCCTGTGTCACTGCCAATCACAATATTGTTATGCTGGATCGTGACATGATCGCCAGTCGGTCCCCATTCGATGCCATCCACGTGTGCGCCAGGGAGATAGGCCAGGTCATGAATGTAGCTGTCCAATACATGCGCATTGGAGCCGACTATGATGCCATTCTCCACATCATGAATATTAACGCGTTGAACGATCGCATCGTGGGCGTAAATCCCGGTATAAAAAGTACTGCTCGCATAAATTTCGCTATCCTCGATAACGGTACCGGTTGCTCCGTTGCCGACGTAGATTCCGTAGTAGCCGGATGTGTTGATCTTGCAATTGCGGATGGTGACATTATCGGCATCGATTGTGATTTGTCCGGTGATCTCTTTATTCTCCAGAATCGTACCATCGACGGTAATCGTCGTTCCGGAAGCCGGAGTAAGCGTTATGCCCGTAGACACGCCCGTATTGGAAGCATCCGGCCATGATGTCAGCGTCGGTGTTGGGGTCGGGGTTGGCGTAGGCGTTGGTGTCGGCGTAGGGGAACCCGTTGCTTCAAAGACAACATCCCTTAAATAGTTGTTGCCCCCATAGGTGGAAGTTGGCCGCGTTCCCAAACTGCTGCTAAAAACACCTGCGTTTGCCGGCCACGAAAGATAGCTGCCGTTATTGCCGGCACTCGATAAATCTCCGCCTAAACTTGTATAGTAGTGGTCTGTATCTGCTCCTGTCGATACAACTACTGTGTATTCAACAGAATCCAGTATACTGATAGGTGTGGGCAGGGTGTAAGTTTGCCAACTGTCGTTGCCCGTATAGTTCCAGGTATAGGGTCCTCCTACTACAGTGCCGGTGGAATTCCTCCATATCCGTACGGTATGATTTCCTGACTCACCCGTAACGGTGTAAACCTTGACTGCCGTTATATCCCCTGCCACAGTAGCGCTGAATATGGTACCCAGCTCATATTCAATATCATGATAAGCGGAACCTGTCTTCGAGCTGAACATGCTTTCCGGTGTTGCGGCCCATGAGCTGCTTATCATCATGTAGCTGACTGCGAAAAAAATAACAGCAAATAAACCAACTACTTTTTTTCTCATCACTACATCCTCCCTGTACGATTTAATAATAACCTTTTTCAAGATGACAAAATTCTGATGCGGGGAACCCGGGATTGCTCGAATCAGGGTTTATCCATCTTCCGGCACATGCACATGTCCTGGCTGCTTGTTCATGCCCTCACCTCCTCTCATCAAAGGCGCATAGATCCGCTTCCGCTTTTTTCCGAGCCCCGACTGAAGAGGGGATATCCGGCCGGGGCTCGGAAGCTCTCTAAGCGAATCCGAATTTCATTCTACTTGCCAAAAACAAGTTCCATTGCCATATCGGCACCGGATTCACCGAAGTCTACTATTTTATCCTCATAATAATAGCCTTGACCGTCTTCCATCTTCGTCAACTCAACCTTCCCCTTCGAACCTTGCGAACTGACTTTCAAGTAATAGGTAGTGCCCACTTCCAGCTCTACAGGCAAGTCGAAGGTCGCCGTAGCTTTGCCTTCGACCCGCGAAGTGATCGTAGCCGTGTCGATTAAGTGACCGCTACTCCCGATGCTGCCGCTTTTGATTTCCACCGTGACGTCGGCATCGTTAGACTCGTAGAGCCAAATGGAAACCTTCTTCAATTTCTGATTGATCGCCACAAAGGATTCACCGGACCATATATTTGCAGTGATCGGATTATACGATATCGCTGGCCTGCCCAAAGCGCTCTCGCTTGGTCTTGAAATAATGAATCCGTCAATCAGGGCGCTGAACGCTTCAGTAAATGCAGTCAGATTGGCAAACCCTGACCCAGGTCGCTGGGCAAGCAATTCATTAGCAACGAATTCCTGATCAACATCCGCCAGAAGCGAGTACCCGGCCAGATTAAGTCCGAGGCTGTCATCGATCAAGGCATCTCTCATCTCTGCAACAGTCGTCGCTTCATTGATGAGTGCGATAGCCTCTGCTGCAGCTTGCTCGGCAGTTTCTCGCAAGGCGGTTTTAACCGCCTCATACAGCGAATCCTGAACGGCCGCCTTCGTTGCGAAACCGCTCGACGGTTTGGCTGTCAGCATTTGCTGCAACACCGAGGATTGCTCCGTTGAAGTCAAGCCGTTGAAGCCATGCACAATCAGGCTAATATCCGGAGATAACAGCGCCGTTCTCATCGTATCCGCATCATTGGCCGCATTGACGGCGGCAACGGCAGTACGCGGATTGTCGATCAGATGGATCCACATCTCCGAAATCATTGCGAAGGTGGGGTCGTTCTGATCGATATACTGGTTTCCGCGATCCGAACCTTTATGATAATCATGATACCCATTAAGGCCTTTATACAGTAAATCCGTCGTTCCAATATTCATCCGATTTTTGATATCCAACTGCTCCTCGACCGGAACATCGGCATAATAGCCGAAATGCTCCACTGTATAGCGATTGATCAAGCTGTTTTGCCATCCTAGATACACATAACCCAAGCTCGATCTTGGACCCTCTGCGTCCATTGCATCGAATTCCTGCCCCATGCCCAGCAAACCGACATTCGGCAAATCATCCGCACCTTTGAGCAAATACCCCTTGCCGTCGCCGCCGGTCGCTGCAACCGCATTACTCCACATAAACTGTTCCAGCTTCTTATGCCAACCAAACAGCTCGCTTAAATCATAGCCGAAATAGGTAAACCCAACTCCGCCAGCGTTGCTTCTTGTGACTGCTTCAATCATATCCTTCCCGCTCGGGCCGGCTGTGCTGATCAGTCCCGTGGCAGGGTCGATGTGCTCCTCCTTGCCGGTCATTTCAAACTCATGCTTGATATTCGTAAATCCAGCCGCATCGATACGGGCCATAAAATCGTCATAATCGAAGCCGGCCAGGAAAGCATCGGCCTCATCCTTTCCGAAGTAGGCCCCTGCAGCGATCGCCGCGCCAATGCCGCCTTCCCGTAAATTGGCGTTCCAATCTTTTGCAAAATCGCCTCTTTGGGCAAGCCCTGTAGCGAAGCTGTTCTCATCGTCATAGCCCCAATTGGCTCCGACCAGTACGGCTTGAAACAGCAGGTCGATCTTGCCCTTCTCCTCGGCGGTCAGCTCATTCCAGATGACAGGCGTATGCTTGGCGAACAAGAGTGCATGCAACGCCGGATTGTATCCTTGTGCATTCATTCCGTCGCCGGCCGCTCCCATTTCTTTACCGCCGGAAATGAGCGAGCGTATATGCTGCAGCGCGCGTTCTGCGGCCGTTAAACCGTCCGGGCCCCATAAATCCGGCACTTCACCGGATGCGAGCGTTAAATAGTACAGTGCCGTGGCGCTATTGATACTGACAGGGCTCCATTCGAACACCCCGCCCGCATCTATATACTGCAGGAGGGCAGCGTTGAACGCAGCGTTGATGACACTTTCCGTCAGCGGGAAGTTGACTGCGGCAGCAACTGCCGCTTCCGAAACCGTGTTGCTGACAGACGATTCTTTGCCCGAATAATCATAAGCCTTCACGTAATAATCATGCACCAGGCCGTCACCGCTGCCATAGTAGACGAAGACATTGGAGGATGCCGTACCGATTTCCGTCAAATCGCGCCAAATCTTATATTGTTTGATGCCGACATCATCCTGCGACGCCGTCCAGGTCAATTTCAACTGCCCCGCGGAATTCGCTTCGGCCTGCAAACCAGTCGGAGCAATGGGAGGCGTGATATCCGAATATTCCGTACCCTGAAGCTTGAACTGATCGAAGGAAACTCCGTCGTTTAACGAACCAGCCCCGACTTTGCCGGTAATGATGGCTGTATCGGTGATCGCTCCCCATACGGCGCCGTCAATGCGAACGGTCGTGGTCTCGCCTCTTCGTTCGATATTGACCCTATAATCCTGCGCGGAGAGTACCTGACCCGTAAAGTCCGCCAATTCGGTTTGCACGTTATTCACCACTTTGAAAATCCCGTGCGTTTCGGCATCGTTGGACTCGTTCAATGAAACGAAGTAGAAATTTTGCGGATCAATGTAATTGAACAGGATGGCGCCGTCATCCCACCCGCTTTCTGAGCGGGGCGTCACATTCAGCGTCATGGTGTATGAGAAATCACCCATCAAATCCTTGTCATACACGCTGATGTAGGACAATCTGTTGTCGTTGAGCTTACTTTCGTTGCGGGTCAGCACATATTTGCCGCCGCTTACCGCCCAATCCCCATTGATCACGGTAAAACCGCTCGCCGAATCACCGCCGTCAAATTCTTCAGCAACGTTAAACTGCATGCCCATCGCCGTATTCCATGCTTCCTGGATCGCCGCTTTATCGGCATAACCGCCATTTCGCGCGTAGAAGACAAATTTGGCCACGGCATCCTGTTGAAAATCCGTCAGTTGTGTGTAACCGTCCCTATTCAATCCCAGCTTGCCGGCAACCAAAGCCGCTTTCATCGCTGCAACCGTGTCAGCATCATTCACAGCTTGCACCGCCTGTGCCAAATCAGTTGAGCTGCCGGTGTTGCCGGTGTTGCCGCCGGTACCCGCCGTTCCGACCGACCCTGCTCCGATCTCGGCTTCTACACCCTCGGCTTTATTCACCTTGGAGGGCTTCTGCGCGATCTTCACACCCGATGCGTTCACATTGGCCGTCCCGATACCGCCTGTTCCAGCTATGGTTGCCGGTGCGTCCAACGTCAACGTTCCGACCGACCCCCGACTATCAATTCGAATGGAGCTGTCGCTCCCCTCGCTTCCTACCGACAAGTTCTTCACGGTTCCGCTCTCGACGACCAGCCTCACACCGGGGACATCGATCGTGATGCTGTCAAAGTCTCCCCGCAACACAATTTCCCCGTCACTCGCGAATGCCTCCATCGTCGTGACGACTCCGAATCCGGCGCCCCCATCGCCTTTCGCCTCCAGTATCGCACCGGAGCCGAGCTCCGTCGTACCGATCGACGTCGAGCCTGCCGCCACAATTCTGACATCGCCCCCTTGCTTGACAATCACGATCCTGGGAGCCGTGACACTGTCCAATATGACGCTGTTCGGGCCGCCGCCGTAAACGTATATGGAGCCCTGCACCTTAACATTGTTCAATTGCACGTCTCCAGAGCCGACTGCCGCATCCAGCGTCAAATTCCCCGCGATCGACAGGTTCTGCAATGTGACGTCAGGCGATTGGATCGTGACATCGCTATTGATCGAATCCATCCCGCTGTCGGGCCCGAATACGCCCGGCTCGTCGTATACGCGAGCCCGATAATGCCATACATTGTCCAGCAGAACGATGGCTTCGGCACGCGTTAACTTCCGTGTCGGCTTAAACGTGTGATCCGGATAGCCTTGCATCACGCCCGCCGCTACGACTGCGGCGATCGCCGGCCTGCTCCACACAGATATAGTTGCGGCATCCAGAAAGAGTCCGACGGTCGATTGCTCATCTGCTTCCGGCAAATCGAGCAGCTGCGCGGCAATGATCGCCGCCTCTTCCCTGCTTACGCCGTTGCCTCCCCTGAACGTACCATCCCCGTATCCGCGAATATATCCTTCCCTCTGTGCGATACTTGCATCGCGGGCATACCAGTCAGTCGCTGCAACATCCTTAAAGGTGCTGCCGTTGCTTTCCGTAAACCCTTGAGAACGATTGACGATGGCAGCAAATTCTGCCCGTGTCATCATTCGATCCGGCTTAAGGCTTCCATCCGGATATCCGCTTACCCATCCCCTGTCGAGCCATTCGGTGAATTGCCGCTCCGCAAAATGGCCGTCCAAATCGGTCGCTGTCCCGGCATAGGCCGGAGAAGCGACCGGCGCAAAAACATAGAAAGCGATAACAACAGCAAGAAGTAATGATGTCATTCTTGGCTTGCGCAAGTTTATTCCTCCTCAACTTTTTAATCATCATTGTTAAGCTCATGATTCCGCTTTCTGAAACCTCATGCTTGTCTGGACCAGTTTCTAACCAACCCGAGCATTTTGCTTCGCATGTCTTATTGGCTTGCTCATGACCTCACCCCCTGCGAAATTTGTTCATTCCCCTATGCCTCCTGTGTCGGCCGGCTCCACCTGGTCTTCTATTTCTGTCAGGGTGCACATGGTAACGCTGTCTCCAGGACTATAAACCTGACACATAAATTGATCAGGCGAGTCAATTTCTCTCCGCTCAACAGGGATAAGCTCCAGATCCTCTGCCGAATAACGAAGCTTGTCATCGATTCGGTACACAGTGAGCATCCTTCGCCCAGGCGTCAGATTTTTGAAGCGAAGATTAGCAATCACACTCTGCGATGTATCCATCTCGTAGTTGACCAGCATCACGGATATTTGTCTGCTGTTCCTGGCCGCATGAATCCGCAAGCTGTTGTCCTCGCAGCCCGCGGTTAACCTCTCATCCCCCATCCGGCTGAACATCTGGTAGACGAAATACTGCGGTCTGACTTCAGCTTCCACGCCGAACAACCCGAAGCGATGCGGAATTTCATTCCAATGCTTCGTCATGATGCCGACATCATGGAAGAAACGACTGAACTCCGGCACATAATTGACCTGATCCCAAACATGATAATAGAAAGAGTAATCCAAGCCCGCTTCCATCATGGACATGATTCCGGCCGCGATCATCGCAGACCGTTCCGGTGCGTAGGCCAGTTCTTCGACAGAGACGGGATCGAACATCTTATTCCACTCGGTGACGAGCATTTCCGGTCTTGCGGAAGGGAGCAACTCATCTAAATATCCCTTTATCGTTTTCACCCATTGTTGATGCAAGTGCGGGTCGTTATCATAGAAATGCCAGGAAACGAAGTCCAGCCGGCAGCCTGTTTCACGACAATATCTGATGAGCTCCAGCATCATGGCATTGCCCGCATGGGCCAGAGCCGGTCCGCCAACCTTGGCTTCGGGGAATACAGCAAGGATCGGTTCAATCGTCATGCGATAGAATTCGTTGTATTGCTCAGCCGCGCGAAAATAATACGGAGATCCGCCATTCTCGCCGATATCCGGTTCGTTCCCGATTTCCCAGTAGGTGACGATTGGTCGATGCACCGAATACCTTTTAACAAGCTCGGCAATCACATTCTGCCATTCCGCTGTATTGTTCGGCATCACCTCGTATGAATCGATGGCTGGAAACAGCGCTCGCGGTTTAATCGTAATGGCCGCCACTACCTTGCCGCCGGTAGCCGCAAGCGAATCCATATAAGGATCCAGTCTGCTCCAGTCGAACCGGCCGTGCTCCGGATAGATGTCGAAGTATTCCTGGATAAACGTTCTGACTAATCGCGGCGCCAACTTCGCTGAGCCTTCAATCACTTTCGCCGGCAATGGAAGACTATTGATGCCGCCATGACCGATCGTATGACGCCACCATTCATATTCTCCTTCCGAGCCATTTGCATCGATCGTCACATCTTTTATAGGTAATTCAACAAGTTTATCTGCCAATGCACGTTCCCCCCCGCTCCCATTTACGGGAATCCACAGCAAGCTGGCGCTTGCCTTTCACTAACCCTTTAACGAACCGATCATGACGCCTTTGATGAAATACTTCTGCACAAAGGGATACACAAATATAATCGGGAACACCGTTATCATAATGAGCGCATACTTGATCAACCTCGCACGCGACTGCGCATCTCCTGTATCGGTGATATTCTTCAAAAATTTGGTCGCATCATTCTGATTCAGAATATTCCTGAGCAACAGCTGCAACGGCTGCCAGGTATTATCAGAGAGAAATATCATGGCGTTGAACCATTCATTCCAGCGTCCTACGCCGTAGTACACAATCATAACGGCCACAACTGGCATGGATAAAGGCAAGATGATTCTGAACAGCACTGTGAAATCGTTGGCGCCGTCAATAACGGCCGATTCCTCCAAACTGTCGGGAATGCCCAGAAAATACGTCCGCATAATAATCAGATTGAATACACTCACTGCACCAGGCAATAAAATGGACAAAGGCGAGTTGATGAGGTGCAAATTTTTCACGACTAAATAAAATGGGATTAACCCGCCGCTGAAATACATGGTGATCACGATATAGATCATGATGAACTTCTTCCAATAAAACTGCTTTCTTGATAATACGAAAGCCGCAAGAGCTGTCAGCAACAAATTAAGCGAGGTCCCCACAACTACATAAAAGATCGTATTGAACAGCCCGCGCATGAACAGCTTGTTGCTTAACACCTGTTTATAGGCTTCTATGCTGAATCCCAGGGGCTTATAGAGAGGTCCCTGATGCAGGTTCAGTTGGGCGGGATCGCTTAATGATGCAAACAGGCAGTATAGCAGCGGATAAATAAATACAAGCGTTAGCAACAACATGAAAACTACATTGGCTGAATCGAAAATATATTCGTTTACCGACCTCTTCATGATCACAGCAATCCCCCTGCACGATGCAAAATGATGCCCTTGTATACTCAAAACAAGCTGGTCTCGCTGACTTTCCTGCTAATTTGATTGGCGATGATCAGAACAATAAAATTAATAACGGTGTTAAAAAAACCAACAGCAGTGCTATAGCTCAGCTCTCCGAACTGGAGTCCTTGCCTGTAAATATAAGTGGCTATGACATCGGATGTTGAATAGATCGCCGGGTTCTGCAATAAGAACACTTTGTCGAAGCCGACGCTCATAATGCTTCCCAACTGCAAAATAAACAATATGATCATGGTGGGAGCAATTCCCGGAATAGAGATATGAACCATTTGCTTCCAGCGATTAGCGCCATCGATGGTCGATGCTTCATATAAATCCGGGTTGATTGAACTCAGCGCGCTGAAATAAATAATGGCACTAAAGCCCGTGTACTGCCACATTTCCGAAGCGACATAAACAGGTCTGAAAAAAGCTTCTTTCGTTAACAAATTCATATTCTCGTAATTGCCTGTGATGTGTTGAACAAGATAAGTCAATAAACCCGTTTGCGAAGTAAAGTCTCTGATAATACCGGCAATCACGACAATCGATATAAAATACGGCAAATAGGACACCGTTTGGATCACTCTTTTTAATATTGCGCTTCTGAATTCATTGATCAGCAGTGCAAAGAAAATAGGGAGCGGGAACACAAAAATTAAGCCATACAAATTTAACAGCAGCGTATTCCGTATCACTCTTGTAAAATATGGGCTGGCAAAGAAATCAGCGAAATGTTCGAAGCCTACCCAATCGCTCCCCCATATGCCTTTGGTCACATTAAAATTTTCAAATGCCATAAGCAGCCCATACATAGGCACATAGGCGAAAACAGCGAAGTAAACCAGCACAGGCAGTATCATCACGTACAATAGTTTATAGCGCTTAAAGTCCTTAATCAGCATAGGCTGTTCCCTTCCCAGACATTTGAATACCCCGGTATCAGCGAAATACATCGTCATTTCCGCCCATACCGGGACATGTGTTATCTGCTGTTGTATCGATCTAAAGCACTCTGCTCCGCGGCAAGGATTTGGTCAATTCCCATCGATTTAACATGTTCGACATACTTGTCGAAATTATCCATCGGTTCGGAACCGAGTATGAATTTGGCAGTCATTTCAGTGGCATATGTCTCGATATCTGTAAGCTTCTTAAGGGTCTCCAACTCAGCATCATTGAACGTTACATTCGGATAAAGCGTGGATACCGCTTCATTGGACCATTTGGCCACAGCATCCTTCTGAGCATCGGTCGTCAATTTCGATTGATCGAAATAGCCGTCAAGCTGCACAGTCGGCGTATTGCCATCCACTGCCACATACATGCCCATGGCTTGCGCTTGCGTCCACCCTTTGGAATTCGTCGGAGCGGCCAAGATTAAATCGGTGTATTGCGGATTGCCTGATGCATCCAACGTATAGGATTCGCCCTCAATTCCGAAGTTGCTCAGCAGGATGCCTTCAGGAGAATAGCGATAATCCCAATATCTCAAAACATCTTTTAAATTTTTGCTGTTTGCATTTACGGCAATCAAAGGGGTTACGACTGGATCGACTTGGCCCAGATACGGTGTATCCCCCTTTTGAAGAACAGGATGCGGAGCTGCGATCATTTCGAAATTCGGATCCGTTTTCTTCCCCTCATTGGTGTAAGTCAGAATTCTGCTCAGGAACATGACCGTTGCCGCAGATTGACCTGATGTCATCTTCGTATTGAGCACATCCCAGTCTTGCAAAGTGACAAAATCAGGATCAATCAACCCTTCCTCATACCATTGATGCATCGTTGCCAGATAATCCTTGTAACCAGGAACGATCGGGCCATATGCCGGCTTGCCGTTCAGGTCCAGAATAATGCTGTATCCGGGTCCGTTGGCGCCAAAGGCGCCCGCAAAATCACCGCTGTAATAGGGAAACCAGTTTAATGCTGTAAAGGGGTTCTTTACGCCAATCTTCTTGAATTCTGTCAGCGCGGTATGCCATTCCTCAATGGTTTCCGGAACAGGCAAATTTACTTTGTCAAGCAAATCCTTCCTGATCATGGCGCCGGCGAATACGTTTGCCGCTTTGCTTTCTTTGATATTCGGAAATCCTATCATCGCTCCGCTATCGGTCATTGCGGCCTTCTTCCACTCGGGATTGGAATCCAGCAAAGCTTTCAAGTTAGGCAAATCACTATCCAGGTATTTGCTTAAATCCACGATTAATCCATCTTGGAGCGCCTTATCAACTCCACCGGGATAATTGGACGGCATACCGAAGAAATCCGGGGCATCGCCAGAAGAAATCAACAGATTCAATTTGGTATCGTAATCTTCATTGGTTGTCATCGTATATTTGAGCGTGACGCCCGTTCTTTTTATTAATTCCTTATTGTACAAGGTATTCGCCATGTCACCATTGATGAGGGGATCCAGACCCGCTGGCGAAACGCCAATTGTGGTCAGGGTTACCTGCGGCATGGGCGTGCTTGTTGCCTGGACCGAATCTGGTGTTGCAGTTGAAGCTGCTGCTGGTGATGCTACTGGATTGTTCTCATTTTTGGCTGAGCTGCAAGCTGCCAACATGGCGACAATGAGCACGGTCGAAACCAATGCGGTGAGAAGCTTTTTACTGAACTTGTTCATTGAAGACTTCCTCCCTTTTCATTTTCGAAATAAATTGTAAATATTTGAGTTAACTCATTTCTGACTATAGTGATTTCTATAAATAAAAGAAATCTTCTATTTCAAAAATCCATGTTCAAAAATACAATTCACGATCGCCAGTTCATGAATCCATCTCCATTAATACAAAAAAAGCTTTGTGAAGCTGTGCCTGGCCTGGCTAGGCGCGCGCAAATAAAAAAACCGTCAAATTTCTGACGGCCCTTTATTGTGCTAAAGCTTATTCAAATACTCTATAAAGTATGGCAATGCCACCTCAGGCTCTTCCAGCTCGGGATGCCAAATTTTCTCCCACTTCAATGTAATCCACCCATCAAAATCCTTCCCTCCCAATGACTCGTATGCCTCTTTGAATGGAACGCAGCCTTTTCCCGGCAAAGTACTCCTATATTCATTGCCATTCTTTATAACATCAGCTATATACAATTGTCTGACCACAGGCTGCAGCAATGGATACAAATCAGATAACGTTTCTCCCATTAGAACACAATGATCCGGTGAGAAAACTAAACCACATCGATCACTGCCCGCTTCCTTTATCAATTGAAGCGATTCCTTCGCTGAATAACTGCCGATATGATTTTGAAGCAATACGACTACACCGCTGTCATCCTCTTGTAATGCCGCTGCAATTGCAGCGGCCGATCTGCTCATGTAGTCTTGCGGAATTGCAGCCTGCCGGGGATTGCCGCCGAAAATGCGTATGGACGGCGATTCCAGCCTGGCAGCGAGGTCGAGATGTCTAACAATCGATTGTGTCATCCTGTCCCAGGATGCCGGGTCATCGTTCCCGGTCTCATTGTAGCAAAGCAGACCTGAGGGCATGATATTTTCAGAAATAAATGCGCTCCTGATTTGATTGATCTCCTGTGCAGTAGAATGAAGTGTCAATTCTCCCCTATGTTCCGAAACACGGAGATCCACTCCCGTGTAACCATATGCTCTTGCCATTCGGATCGCTTCATGCCCACTCTGCAACGGAGTAGCCATGGTAGTAAAACTCAGCCTCACTGCTTCTCCCCCCAAAATTATTTGTATCTGCCTGGCGTAACACCAGCATTTTTCTTGAAAGCTCGAATAAATACATTGCTGTTGAAATATCCGACCTTCTCAGCTACATCCTTAACATTCATATTCGGATCCTGAAGCATAATCTTTGCCTTTTCGATACGTTTTTTACTTATATAATCAAATATACCTTCTCCCATCCGTTCCTTATACAGCTTAGTCAAGTATGCCGGTGTCAGATTAAGCTTTTCTGCTATCATGGCAACGCTAAGATTTACATCATGGTAATTGTCTTCAATATAGGCAACGATGCTGTCGACGAGTTGATCGCCTTTGCCTGTTTTATTTCGCTCAATATAAATGCAAACCTGTTGCAGAATATCGTTCATTTCATTTTTCATCTCTTGGACTTTTTCGCATTTCAACAATCGATCCGCTATGTTCAATCCGTCGATCAGTTCTTCTCCAATAATGTAACTGATTTCCATCATCGCTTTAAGCATCGTGTTGGCCAAACCAAACATCATACATTTAATCAGACTTTTGGGAAGATGACTTTGCGAGAAACTGCTGTCGAATATCTCATCCAGCAGCTTCGTGCAGTTTTCAAAATCGCCTGCTTTAATGCAATTAATTAACCTGTTTTCGGTTTTTATCGAGTAATTATATTTGCCGCCAAATCGCTTTAAATCATCATAGCTGGTAATTTCTTTGTTTCCCATCGCGATTTGGTATTCAATGGCATCCAGTGCTTCATGGTAGGCTTCGGAAATTCCAAAATACGTTCTATGGATATCACTTATGGCCGCAATCACATTGATTCTGAATTTGCTGCTTATAAAAGCATGGGCTTCATTGACAGCCTTATGCAATGTCAGCTTACCGTTCTCTACGTTTCTGAAATTGATCAAACAGACAATCATCTCGTCAACTTCCGCCGCATAGCCGTTATTCGCCTGTGCGACCTGTTCTTCAAAGATGTTGATGATGATAAATCGGGCTAGTGCTATTTTCTCATCCGAGGATTTAACTTGATAATAGTTTTCAAATAATGTCTCAAAATCGATCATATAGAAAATAACTACCGCGAAATAATCCGATTCGAATTTCATATTGTAGGACGAAAGCGCATTGGTTATATAGTCTGTGTTCTCAACTTTTCCCTTCATCAGCTTTGTTAGAAAAACTGACCTGAGCGCATGGGTCTGCTGATTCAGCTTTTCACGAATATTCATATTCTCGACAATATTATTAGAAATTGCCTCCTGAATAAACTTATACTCATTGAAGCCTTTGCTTGGAGTGATCTTGGCTTTGATTGACAGCGCAGACAATAGCTTATTAATTGGAGTATAATTTTTCCATGCCAGAAAGAAGGCCATTAGCAACCCTAGAATGATACACAATATGGTACAAATAACCGTCAATCGCCTGATAGAGTCAACTTTCTCCCAAAATATGCTGCGGGGGATGACCGATATATATCTCCATTTGACGATCTCCGAATCCGTGTAAGAAACGACTAACTTTTCACCATTAACGTTCGCATAGGTTACCCCCTGTTCGTTGAAATGGTTTTCGTAACTCAGTTCCAACGGGAGACTTTTAAAGTTAGTTGTGGAAAATAGCACGCGATTGTCCTCGTCAACAATGACCCCCCATCCGTTGTCAGCCGATTGCACACTTTGAATGATTCCTTGAATCTTTTTGTAATTCAACATAATAACCAATGTAGCGCGAGGATCCTTTTTTTCATTGAGCGGCAGCGTCACCGAATATACGAGTCCGTTTGAGGCCAAATCATCATCAAGTGTGCGGTCCCCGCCCCAAGTCATATATTCCCCCGAGTAATCCCCCTGCAGCAATTTGGCGAATTCAGCATCGGTCATCCCCGCATAATTTCCGTTATTCTCCAACTTGCTGTTGAAGAAAACATCCTTATCCAGCAAACCGCTGCCAGTAAAAATCCTGTCAATGTTATTAAGGTAAATGAAAAAATCATTGGCGTAACTGGTTAAAACCTTATAGTACTTGAAATCGTTAATCCCCTGCATAACTTTATCATAATAGTCCGTATAAGCAGCTTGCCGATCTACATTCATCAATTGCTTGAACTTGCCATTCAATTCAATCTGATTGATCACTCTGATGATTTCTTCGAGCCCGTCATCCAAAGCCTGTTGGCTTTGCTCCATCATGATCCGATTGGAATGGTTGATTTCGTATTCCACGGTTTTCTCCGCTTTTTCGTATACGACTGCGCCAATAAAGATCGGAACAAAGAGAATTAGCATATAGGATAAAAGCCAAGAAAGAAACACACTGCGTTTTTTCAGCATTTTTCTCACCCCCATATGCTTTCGCTAACTTCGCTCATTCTCCATTGCTGCATGCTCACGGCCTTTTCCTCGAACTCATAATGAGATGACTTGTCTTTCTATGGTATACTTTTTAACTACCTCATCATTCAAGTCGATGCCTATCCCCGCTCCTGACGGAACAGTCAAATACCCATCTTCACCCAATACAAGCGGGTTGATCGCCAGTTCACGGCTAAGCGGCGTATCGTTTGTGCAAAATTCCTGAAATACCGGATTTTGTTGATATGCATTTACATGCAGCGAAGCCGCCGTCAGGATATCGGATGTCCAGGCATGCGGAATGAGCAGCTTGCCGCTCTGCTCGACTAGCGTTACCAGCTTCCGCACCTCCGTAAATCCGCCTGCCCGCGAAATATCCGGTTGAATAATATCAATATCGCCTTCCTCGATCAGTTGCTTATATTCATACAGACCCGCAAGCTGCTCTCCGCAAGCGATACGTGTATCCACCCGTTGCGCAAGTTTGCGATAGCCCTTTAAATCGTCAGATTTCAATGGTTCCTCAACAAAGAACAGACGATAAGGTTCCAGTTGTTTAACAATCTGGATCGCCAGCTTTACATCCGAAGTCCACATACCGTCGATCATGATATCCATTTCGTCGCCCGCTTCAAGACGGGCCGCTTCTACCAGGGGAATAGCTTTAAGTGGATGTTCAGTCACAACTCCCCAGCCAAATTTGACTGCGCGGAAACCAATCGAGCGATATTTGCGCACTGCCTCCTTCATGCCTTCCGGAGTGCTGCGAAACAAAGTGCTGGCATAGGCCTTAATCTTCTCATGGGTTCTTCCGCCCAGCATGACACTGACCGGATTGCCCGTTGCCTTCCCGATCAAATCCCACACGGCGATATCAATTGCACTCATCGCTTGAATGACCGCGCCGCGGCGGCCATGGTAGAATCCGCTTCGATACATGCTGTTCCATATTTTATCGAATTCAAACGGATTTTCGCCTAGCACGGCATACTTCAGCCCTTCGGACATACCCGGAAGATATTGGGGGGCATCAATAATCGCCTTCATAACATGAGGATGAGAATCACAGTCGGCAATGCCGCTTATCCCTTCGTCCGTATGAAGCTTGACCAAGAGCACATATTTCGGTCCATGAGAATCGTCTGACCGGCTCTCGCTCATCATCCCATATTCAACCGGACTTTCAAGAATCAATAATTCGATCGACGTTATTTTCATTACCGCACCTCACAGAACTCCGTATTTATCGTATACATCACGAAGAAGGCTGCCTTCCAGCAATTCCTTGCGGGTAAAGTTTTCCCGTTCCACTTTTGCCAACGCGTTACTTACGACTTGTTCAAACACGATCGCGGGTATGACCGCTACGCCGTCGCAATCAGCAAATATGACATCTCCTGGATATACCATAACACCGCCAACCTCGACCGGACAATCAAAATCTACAACTAAACCGCGGCCTCTTGAATCCACGGGCTTAATACCGGCGCAGTAAACAGGAAACCCGAGCTCGCCTATTTTCTTCGTATCTCTCACTAATCCATCGATAATCGCACCGTTTGCGCCGCGCATCTTGGCCGCTGTCGATAACAGCTCCCCCCACAATCCGTTATTAACAGACTTGTTTGTTCCCGCTACCAAAACTTCGTTGGGCTTGATGCTGTCAATTGCTTTAATTTCCATTTCATAAGGCTGTTCCGGCACATAATAAACATCCACGGAAAGAATCGTCTTCGCACGTCCGACAAAGCTTTCCGTCACAATCGGATATAAAGGTCGAATGTTCTCACGCATAGCTTGATTACGGTACCCTAATTCATCTAATGTGTCGCAGATAACGCCTGTGTACAATTTTTCCTTCATACATGCAAACAACTCTGTCTCTTTCATAATTGCCATGTTGCGTACACTCCCTGTTCCCGTAGTTTTTTTTATTTGCCGATGCATTAAAAGAATGTATCGCTTCTTGGATAACGATCTGTGGAAAATAGACGATCCACCTTTTCGCGATACAGGGGATCTGAAAGCTTGACAAGGCCGTAGTTATACAAAGAATTAAAGCGAACCGCACCAACTAACAATGAGGAGAAATTAGCGACATTAAGCGAAATAGCCACATCAAATGATTCGTCTTCAGCGGCATGAACTCTTCCATTATAGAAGTGAACAATCGTACTCCCGTCATTCGATTCATAAAAGTCATCGCTAATGGTAATCTTCAATTTACAGGTGACTCCACCGAAATCACAGGCTGAAAGCTCCGAGAATATTCCCCGAACATCGAGCACTCTGTACATGCACCCGACTGCCGTCACGCAACTTTCCAATGCAGCGGTCTCGAAGCTATCGATTTTGCCGTTTGTCGGATCATCAAATAAATAGAAAAAATTTTCATCTTGTGCAGTTATAATGACCTGATGGATTTGGTCAGATTGGGAATGCAAAAATGTACAAAGCTCAGATAGCGCCTCGGGCGTATTGAATATGAGATCTGAAACAACCAAATTATACTTTTGCGAATATTCGGCAATCACCTGTTTAAAGTGAAATACGATGTGCCCCGTAATTTCCCCATTCTGCCTTACGCCAACCGCTGTATTGCCGAAGCTAAACATGCTGTCCAAGTCTGCCTCCCGACGCTCGAACATCCCTGTCGTTGCTTCAAAGTAACGCCGATAGCAGGCTAAAACATCCTGTCTGTCAGCTTCCGTTAAATAATCAATATTCCGTTTGGATGTCCCTCTGGGGAAAGCATTCGGTTTGATTCTGAACTGATGCTTCATCGTACCATAGCCAAATCCCATTTTTTTATAAAATTCCGTTTGGAACGGGTATAGCGAAGCGACGTGAATGCCTTTTGCATGAAAGTCATTTAAAGCAAACGCAAGCAAATCACGAGCAACTTTTTCTTTCTTATGCAAGAAGTGGACACAAACGCCAGCAATTCCACCTAGTCGAACTTTTACAGACCGGAAGTTCATGATAAATTCGTACAATTTTACAGCACCAAGCAATTTCCCATTTCTGAATGCTCCATAGAACCGGATCGGATCTGCTTTATCCAGATCGTTTCGCAGATGCTGTGCCAGCTTGGCTATACTTTCCTCCGTGTCGCCGTTCGGACTCGGATATGCCTTGACCAGTATATTAGCGAGATCCGCACAATCGTCTTTCGCCACCTTACGAATCACACTTTGCATGAAATCCTCCCCTCCCATAGTTTCTATATTTCCGACCTCGCCCTGACTTTCCGCGCTGGATTGCCTGCCATTACACTATCCGGTGAAACATCTTTGACGACAACACTTCCCATCCCAATAAGACTGTTCATCCCCACCTTAATGTACTGGCGAACACTGCAAGACTGACCCAGATAGCAATCCGATTCGACATGAACCGAGCCTGCCAATGTGACTCCGCTTGCAACAATTACACGATTCTCAATGATCGTATCATGATTGATCGTGCTGCCGGCAAGACAGAACACAAAGTCACCAAGCGAGGCATGGAGCCCGATATAGCAGTTCGGATAGATCACACATCCCCTGCCGATTCGTGCAGTTCGTGAAACGAAAGACTGCGGGTCCACAAGAGATATGAATCGCTCCGGCGGAATTTCCGTGAAATGTGTCCACTCATTATCCGGCACGATATGAGCATTCGGGTATTGCCTCAAAGCTGCCACAGTGCCCAACACCGGATAACCGTTGTAAGTTTCGCCTACTCTGGTGGTATCCATCGTTATGTATCCCAGCAGCTCCCACGTTTTCTTCTCCCGGTTAATACGACATGCAATTTCGGACATTTCCGCCGCATGAACACCTGTACCCGCAATAATTAATTGCTCCATGGAACCTCCTGTAAGTTTTTTTACAATTATCCATTTCATCTTAAAGTAATTTATTATAACAAATACAGTTCTCCTTATTAAATTTAATGCAGTTTTTTCCTAAAGTCAATAAGTTATCGGACTCAAAGCAGGTGTCTTTCAATGACTCCAGGTGAAATATCATCCTTTTTTGCGGATAATAAAAATAATGTTTTACATGGAGAATGTGATTTAATATAATAGTGGGAAATGAGGAGTGATACCATGAATATTCTGGCAATTGGCGCTCATCCGGACGACATCGAACTGCAATGTGCGGGTACGCTGGCTATCTATGCCAAGCAAGGACATCATGTAGTTATGGCTGTGGTGACAAACGGGGATAAAGGCAACTATGATGTGGAGCCTCACGAATTGGCGATTATTCGGGAGCGCGAATTTCGCGAAGCGTGCTCTGTCTTGGGAGCAACCCCTGTCTGGATGGGCTATCCTGACGAATTTCTGGAGAATACGCTGGACAACCGTCTTGTATTTGTCGATTTGATCCGCAGCGTTAATCCCGATATTATCTTTACTCATGGTCCAGGCGACTACCATCCCGACCATCGTTACACACACCAGCTCGTGTGGGATGCGATTACGCTGGCAGGCGTAGCCAATGTAATCACCTCCAAGCCATCTACAAACCGCCAGGTATCGCTATACTTTATGGATAACTTGGGGGGAATCGGCTTTAATCCGACGGAATTCGTCGATATTACGGACACCATGCAGACTAAGAGAAATGCACTGGCTAAACATGAGTCGCAAACCCGCATCTTTCTTGAACTGTTGGAAGTGGATTTGCTTGACATGATCGAGACAGTAGGGAAATTTCGCGGTTTTCAAGCTGGCTGCAAATATGCAGAAGGGTTTACAAAGGTTGAGGCCTGGTACCGTGGATTGTCAAAGCGCCTGCTGCCTTAATACTTGGTTAGAGCTTATTTCACATATCCAAGATCTGTCGAGATCTTATGAGCCGTGGCCTTTACCTGATCACCAATCTGTTGAAATAGATCGACGGTTAAATCTGATTTTAATGCTGTAATACTTACAGCGGCCACTACTTTCTTATCGATGTCAAAAATTGGGGCTCCAATGCAGCGAACTCCAATTTCTCCTTCCTCATCTTCAATCGAATAGCCGGTTTGCCGTATCCGCTCCAACACCTCTTTAAACTTATCCTTCTCGGTGATCGTATTTGCCGTGTATCTGCCCAATTTTATGGAGCCGAGGATTTCGTCAACTTCCTGCTCCGGCATAAACGCAGCAATTGCTTTCCCCATGCTTGTCGTATGAATGTCCGAACGCATACCCGGGAAAGTAGTGAATTTAATAAAAGATTGAATTTCAACCTTTTCAATAAACAAGATGCCTGCATCAAGGATGATGCCCAAATGTGACGTGAACCCCGTCTCTTTCGATAGCTGTTCCATATACGGCTTGGCTATCTTCTTCAAGTCCATCTTGGTCATATAAGACATTCCGAGCGTGTAAATTTTCGGCCCCAAAGTATACCGGCCATAATTGCTTTTCTTAACCACATTGTAGCTCTCGAGTACATTGAGGATCATGAAAGCAGTCGCTTTCGGAATATCAAGCTGTGTATGAATTTCCGTAACGGTGTACTCCTGGTCTGCCTTATCCAGCAAATCAAGGATGGCCATTGCCTTTTCCAATGCAGGAACACTGTATTTTTTCATGAATTACCTTTTCCTTGATCTGATTTTGAGAATGCTGTTTAATACCACGAATATGGTTATCATTAATAATATATTTAAATCTGCAAAAAAACAATCCATTCTCATTCCGATCATCTGCCGGAAGTTGCTTGCTCCCCGAGTTACCCGATTTCGTCGGATAACTCGGGGAGCAGCCCGTTACAGATGAACCGCATATTGCAGCGACTTCAACAGCTCGACCGCGCGCTCCTGGTCCGATTCCTCGCGGAAGGACAGACGGAGTACGCCCGGCACGTCTTCGCGGCTCTCGATGATCTGCAGATTGCTGAGGTTGATGCGGGCGTCGCCGAGCTCTGTCGCGATTTTGCCGATGATTCCAGGATGGTCGGGCACATCCACGTAGCATTCGTAGATGGACGCAATCATGCCTTTGCGGCGTTCGGGCAGACTGCTGCGAAACTCCCCGGCCTGGCGGAACGCTTCCACGATGCGTTCCCCATCGTCGGCAACGAGCCATTGCGCAAACCGCTCCATCTCCCCTTGCCAGTCATCCAGCAGCTTCAGCATCACTTGCCGATTGTTCAGCAGGATATCTCGCCAGATGAACGGGTCGCTGCTCGCGATCCGCGTAACGTCCCTGAACCCGCCGGCTGCAAGGCTCGCATACAGCGGATTGGAGGCGTTATAGCCGGCCACCTGGTTCACCAGGCCGACCGCGATCATGTGCGGCAAATGGCTGATCGCCCCGACGATGTCGTCGTGCTGCCGTGCGTCCGCCTTTACGATGTGCGCTTTGGTCCACTGCAAGAGCGCCTCCAGCCGCGCCAAGGCGTCAGGCGGCGTCTGCTCCGTCGGCGTCAGCACATAATAGGCGTTCTCGAACAGAAATGAGCTGGCAGCTTCCACGCCGGACCTTTCGGAACCGGCCATCGGATGGCCGCCGATGAAGACGGCGCCGCGGCCGTTCAGCTTCTCGCCATGGCGGACGACTGATGCCTTCGTGCTGCCGACGTCCGTCACGATGCAGCCCGGCTTCAGCGGAAGCTGCATCAGCGCGTCCATGTATTCGTCAAGCTTGCCGACCGGCACGCACAGGAACAGAAAGTCCGCTCCGGCAGCCGCTTCCGCAAGCGAAGTCGTCGCCTCGTCCACAACGCCGCGCGACAAATATTTGTTCACGGACGCCGGATTGACGGAATGTCCCGCGACCGTGACGCCCGGCCTGCCCCTGAAGCACAGCGCCAGCGAACCGCCGATCAACCCGACGCCGAAGATGGCAATTCGCACCGGATTTCCGGCGTCACGGCTAAAGCCGCCAAAGTCGCCTGCCGTATCGCTCATCCGCTACACCTTGACTTCCTGCAGCACGGCTTCGAGCGCGGCGATCACAGCCGCGTTCTGCTCGGCGCTGCCGACCGTAATGCGGATATGGTTCGGATAGCCGCGATGGCCGGCGCGGACGATGACGCCGCGGCGCAGCAGCGCGTCGAACACGTCGGCGGCGGGCCGGCCGACATCGACCATGATGAAGTTGCCGTAAGCCGGGAAAGCCGCAAGGCCAAGCCGGTCGAACGCCTCCCGCAGCAAACGAAGCCCTGCCAGGTTGACGCGCCGGCATTCGTCCACGAACGCTTGGTCCGCAAGCGATGCGAGCGCCGCAGCCTGACCGAAGCGAGACGTGTTGAACGGCTCCCGCACCTGATTGATCCCGCGAATGACGCTCGCCTCGCCGATGCCATAGCCGATGCGCAAAGACGCGAGCCCGTAAATTTTCGAGAACGTCCGCAGCACAACCACGTTCGGGTAACGCTTCAATACTTCCAGCCCGTTCGGATAAGACGGATCTTCGACATATTCGCAATAAGCTTCGTCGAGCACGACCATGACGGAAGACGGCACCTTGGACAGGAACCATTCCAGCTCGTCCTTCGTCACGATCGTCCCCGTCGGATTGTTCGGATTGCACACCCAGACGACGCGCGTCCGTTCCGTTACCTTCTCCAGCATGCCGTACAGATCGTGCGTGCCCTCCTTGAGCGGCACTTCGATGACGACGGCGTTCTCGATGACGCAATTATGCTTATATTGCGGGAACGTGCCGAGCGCCATGACCGTCTCGTCGCCGGGACGCAAGTACGCGCGTGCGATCATCAGGATGATCTCGTCGGAGCCGGCGCCGAAGATGACTTGATCCGAATTGACGCCATGGCGGCGCGCGACGGCTTCGGTCAGGGCGACGGCCGCTCCGTCCGGATAGATGCTGATATTCTCAAGCTCTCGCGAGATCGCTTCCTTCGCCTTCGGCGAAGCGCCGAACGGATTCTCGTTGGAAGCGAGCTTGATGACTTCGCTGAGACCCAATTCCCGTTTCACATCTTCGATCGGCTTGCCCGGCTGATAGACCGGCAGATTGACTACATTCGGTTTCGGCTGCATGGTGCGGCATCCTCCTCGGACCACATTCATAATGAAAACGGAGCGCGTTACGCTCCGCAAGGGAAACGATTATTATATTCTGACATAACCCACCCAACCTGTACAGATGGAAAATGGCGATTTGACGTTGGACAGCTCCTTGCTTCACCCAGAATACAGATGTACCGGCCCGGCAAGCGACTGTTCTAGCTTTTGCGCGGCTTGAGATCGGCAATAAACTGCCGTACGGCTGCAATCCCTTCCGCCTTGCTCGCCGGCTCCCCGGATGCAAGAAGCGGCAAAGCCTCCTCGACTTTGCGCACGATCGCGCTGCCGACGATGACGCCGTCGCATTGCCCGGCAAGCTGCTCCGCCTGTTCGCGGGACGAGATGCCAAAGCCGACGCAAATCGGCACGCGGGCGGCGCGGCGCACGGACGCCAGGAAGGCGCCGATCCCTTCGTGGAACGAGCTGCGGACGCCGGTGACGCCAAGCGATGAGACGCAATACACGAATCCGCTGGCGCGGGAAGCAATCCTCTCCACCCGCGCTTCCGAGGTCGGCGCCACGAGCGGGATCAGATGAATGCCGGCTTGATCGGCCAGCGCCTTCGTTTCCCCATCCTCCTCCATCGGCAGATCGGGAATGATCGTCCCGCTGAAGCCGTGCTCCTGCAGCAAGCCGAAAAACCGTTCGAGTCCGAGCTGCAAGGCCGGGTTATAATACGTGAAAAGGATGAACGGCATCGTGACCCCGCGGCTGCGAGCTTTGGAAGCGAGCCCGATGCAGTCGGTCAGCGAGACGCGATGCCGCAAAGCCCGCTCCGATGCCCGCTGGATGACCGGCCCGTCGGCAAGCGGGTCGGAATACGGAACGCCCAGCTCGATCATGTGCGCGCCGGCCGCTCCCGCCGCCACGATCAGTTCGACCGACGTATCGAGATCGGGATCGCCCATCGTCATGAACGGAATGAGCGCCGTCTCGCCCGATTGCCGCAGCCGTTCGAATACCGCGTCGATCGCGTTCGGTGTTTGTACCGTGTTCATGCGTGAACGCCTCCTTGCGCCTCGTATTGCAGGATCGATTCGACGTCCTTGTCGCCGCGGCCCGACAAGTTGATAACGACGATCTCGCCCGAGCCCATCTCCTTGGCCGTCTTCAGCGACTGGGCCACCGCATGCGCCGATTCCAGCGCCGGAATGATGCCTTCCGTACGGGAGAGCAGCTTCAGCGCGTCGAGCGCTTCGGCGTCGGTGATCGGCACGTATTGCGCCCGCCTGATATCTTTCAAGTAAGCATGCTCGGGGCCGATGCCGGGATAATCGAGCCCTGCCGAGATCGAATGCGCGGGCAGCACCTGGCCGCCTTCGTCCTGCAGGACATAACTCATCGAGCCCTGAAATACGCCGGGTCGACCCTTGGTCATCGTCGCGGCATGCTCCTCCGTATCGATCCCGCGTCCGGCCGCTTCCACGCCGATCAGCCGGACATCGGCATCCTCCACGAACGGATGAAACATGCCGATCGCGTTGCTGCCGCCGCCGACCGCCGCGATGATCGCGTCCGGCAGCCGCCCTTCGGCTTCCACGATCTGCTCCCGCGTCTCCAGGCCGATAATCCGCTGGAAATCGCGCACCATCATCGGATACGGATGCGGCCCCGTCACGGAACCGAGAATGTAGTACGTGTCGTCGACGTGGCTGACCCAGTAGCGAAGCGTCTCATTGCAGGCGTCCTTCAGCGTTCGCGTGCCGCTCGTGACGGGCACGACTTCCGATCCGAGCAGCTTCATGCGGAATACGTTAAGCTGCTGGCGCTTCGTATCTTCCTCGCCCATGAACACTTTGCATTCCATGCCCATCAGGGCGGCTACGGTCGCCGTGGCGACGCCGTGCTGGCCCGCTCCCGTCTCGGCGATGACCTTCTTCTTCCCCATCCTTCTCGCAAGTACGGCTTGCCCGATCGTGTTGTTGATTTTGTGCGCGCCGGTATGGTTGAGGTCTTCTCTCTTCAGATAGATCTTCGCCCCGCCGACATGCTTGCTTAATCGCTCCGCGTAGTAGAGCGGCGTCGGCCGGCCGGAATATTGCTTCAGCAAATAGCGGATTTCGCTCACGAACTCCGGGTCGTCCTTATAGCGATGGTACGCTTCTTCCAATTCGATCAACGCGTTCATCAGCGTCTCCGGCACATACTTGCCCCCGAAAGGGCCGAATCGGCCGTGCGCGTCCGGCACTTGACTCATGACTGATCCACCCTTTCCGCGAATGCGGCGATTTTGTCGATATCCTTCACGCCGTCCGTCTCGACGCCGCTCGAAATGTCTACCCCGTCCGGCCGATAAGACGCCGCCAATGCCCCGACATTATCCGGCGTCAGCCCGCCGGCGACGATGAGCCGCAAGCCATGGCGACGCGCGGCCTCCTGATAAGCCGGGATCAGCTCCCAGCGGAACGTGCGTCCGGTCCCGCCTCCGGCAGTGTCGAGCAGAATGGCGGACACTGCCCCTTCGTATTCGGCGATCCGTTCAGCGCCTGTCAAGGAATGCACGGCGCCGCCGGTCCCGTCCGTTTCGTCCCGACCGTCACCCGTCGCCCCGACCGCAGCAATTTTCTCGTGTTCCCCCGGTTCCTCCTGCACGCTCAGCGCCCGCCACACTTCAACGCCGAAGCGCGCGCCGACTTCCCGGCAGAACGCCGCAGACTCCCCGCCGTGCAACTGCACAACATCGAGCGGCGCCTGCGCCAGCGTGGCGGCGAGCGACTCGAGCGTCGGATTCACGAACACGCCGACCGCGCGCGGCGGCCCGCCGCCGTTCATCGGCGTGGCCCGAATGGTCCGCAGCAGCGCGGCCGCTTGTTCCGGCGTCACTTGCCGCTTGCTCGAAGCAAAGACGAGGCCGATATAGGCCACGTTCAGGCCGGCCATTGCGCGAATCGTCGTCTCATCCCGCAATCCGCAAATTTTGACCTGCGGCCGGCTGGCGAGGTTGTTCATTCGATATCACCCGGCCCTGAATTTGCAACCGAAGCCGGGGATTGACTCATCTGCGCGCGAGCTTGCCCCTCCGTCACCGGGCCGAGCAGCAGTTCCACCGCCGCGCCCGGGTCGGGCTGCCGCATGAAGTGCTCGCCGACGAGCACCGCTTGCGCTCCCGCAGCTCGCACGAAGTCAATGTCCGCGGTCGCCCGGATCGCGCTTTCGCTGATCGTGACGACGCCGTGCGGCATGAGGCCGATCAGCTCCTCCGTCACCCGCAAATCCGTCTCGAACGTGTGCAGGTTGCGGTTGTTGACGCCGATCAGCGACGCACTGCCGATTTCCAGCACCGTCTCCAGCTCCGGCCGGCTGTGAACCTCTACCAGCACGTCCAGCCCCAAATCCTTCGCCAAGGCATGGAACGAAGCGAGCTGCCCGGCCGTCAGGATCGCGGCGATCAGCAGCACGGCGTCCGCGCCGATCAAGCGGGCTTCGTAAATTTGCAGCTCGTCGATCGTAAAATCCTTGCGCAGCAGCGGCACCTTCACCGCGTCCCGTACTTGAGACAAATACGCGTTGCTGCCTTGAAAATAATCCGTGTCCGTCAAGACCGAAATGCAATCCGTGCCGGCAGCTTCATAAGAACGCGCGAGCGCAATCGGATCGAAGTCCGGGCGAATGAGCCCCTTGGACGGGCTCGCCTTCTTCACTTCCGCGACCAGGCCGACCGGACGGCGGCGCCTCCGCAGCGCCTGTTCGAACCCGCGGCAAGCCGGCAAGGAAGCGATCTTCCGCTCGGCATCGGCCAGCTTCATCGCGCCCCGCAGCACCTCGACTTCCCGCTGCTTTGTAACGACTATGCGATCAAGAAACATGGGTGCTCAGCTCTCCCGTCGTGGCAATCCATTGCGCGAGCTTGCGCTCGGCTTTGCCGGAATCGATCGTCTCGGCGGCGACGCGCACGCCGTCCTGCAGCGAATCGGAGCGGCCGGCCACATAGATGCAGGCGCCTGCATTCGCCAGCACCACGTCGCGGTACGGCCCTTGCTCGCCGGCCAGCACGCGCCGGATAATCGCCGCGTTCGCCGCCGCGTCCCCGCCCGCCACGGCGCCCAGCGGCACTGTCGTCAGCCCGAGCTGCTCGGGCGTTATATCGTACGTCGTCACTTCGCCGCCGCGCAGCTCCGACACTTGCGTCGGCGCCGACAGGCTGATCTCGTCCAGCCCGTCATGGCTGCCGACGACCATCGCGCGCTTCAGCCCGAGTCGTCCCAGCACCTCGGCGACGGTCTCCGTCCGCGAACGGTCATACAAGCCGAGCAGTTGGCGATCGGCGTTCGCCGGATTGGCGAGCGGGCCGAGCATGTTGAAGATCGACCGCACGCCGATCTCCTTGCGCGGCGCGGCGGCATGCTTCAAGGCCGGATGGTACAGCTGCGCGAACATGAAGCAGATGCTCTCGCGCGCCAGGCACGCCGACGCTTGCTCGGCGGTCAGATGAATGTTTACGCCGAGCGCTTCGAGCACGTCGGCGCTGCCGGCTTTGCCGGACATCGCCCGGTTGCCGTGCTTGGCGACGCGGGCGCCCGCGGCCGCCGCGATGATGGCGGACGAGGTCGAAATGTTGAACTTATGGATGCCGGAGCCGCCGGTGCCGCATGTGTCCAGCAGGTCGTCCTGCTCCGTCTGCACATGGTCGGAGAAAGCGCGCATCGCTTCCGCGAACCCGGTAATCTCGTCCACCGACTCGCCCTTCATGCGCAAGCCGACCATGATGCCCCCGATCTGCGCCGAGGTCGCCTCGCCCCGCATGACGGCCGTCATGACCGAGAACGCCTCTTCCCGCGTCAAGCTTCTTCCGCTCGTGATGGCGGCCAGCGCCTGCCCCGGCGTGAAAATCCCCGTTTCCTGCACTTGCCCTGTCGCAGCATTCATTTGCGATTCTCCTCTCCTTGGGTTCGCTAAAGCTCAATCGTAGTCAAGATTCGTTCTGCGGTCGCCGCCCGCTGCCTGCAGACGCGGGAACGCCGCTTCCGCCGCGCGGATCGCCTTGAGCATGCCTTTGGCCTTGTTGACGGTCTCCTCGTATTCCTTCTCCGGCACGGAATCCCAGACGATGCCGGCCCCGGCCTGCACGTACGCCTTGCCGTGCTTGAATATAATCGTACGGATCGTGATGCACGTATTCAAATTGCCCGAGAAGCCCAAGTACCCGATTGCTCCTGCATAAGCGCCTCTTGCCTCATTTTCCAGCTCCGCGATAATTTCCATCGCCCGGATCTTCGGCGCGCCCGACACCGTGCCCGCGGGCAGACAGGACAGGAAAGCGTCGAAGAAATCCTTGTCCTCCCGCAGCCGCCCGGTGACGTTCGAGACGATATGCATGACGTGGGAATACCGCTCGATCTGCATGTAGCTGTCGCACTTTACGCTGCCGAACTCCGACACCCTGCCGAGATCGTTGCGCCCGAGATCGACGAGCATGACGTGCTCCGCCCGCTCCTTCTCGTCCGCCAGCAGCTCCCGCTCCAGCAGCGCGTCTTCCTCCGGCGTCTTGCCCCTCGGGCGGGTGCCGGCGATCGGCCGCGTTTCCAGCTTGCCTTCGTCCACCTTGACAAGCGCTTCCGGCGACGTGCCGACGATCGTCTCGTCGTCCAGCTTCAGGCAGTACATGTACGGCGACGGATTCATCGTGCGCAGCACCCGGTACACCTGCAGCGGGTCGACGTCCGTCTCGATGTGGAAGCGTTGGGACAGCACCACCTGGAAAATGTCGCCGGCGCAAATGTATTCCTTCGCCTGCTCCACGTTCGCGATAAATTGTTCCTTCGTCAGGTTGGAGGCAATGTGACCGAGCTCGGGGTCCTGCGGCGGCGCTTCCCGAGACGCGGTCTGCGGCACCGGCTGCTCCAAACGGCGAATCGTGTCGTGGATGCCTGCGACCGCTGTCCGGTAAGCCGCTTCGATGTCGCGATCCGCCGCGCCATCCGGGATGTGCACGTTGCCGATGACGAGCACCTGCTGTTTGAAGTGATCGAACACGATCACCTTGTCGCAGAACATGAAGTGCATGTCGTCCATCTGCAAGTCGTCCGTGCGGTGCGGCGGCAGCCGCTTCTCGTAATATTGCAGCAGATCGTACCCGAAAAATCCGATGGCGCCGCCGGTGAACGGAGGCAATTCGGGAAGCGCGGGACTGCGGTAAGATCTGAGCTTCTCGCGAATCAACTGAATCGGATTGCCGGTGGCGAGCGTCTCGGTCCGGCCCGACTGCTCGAACGTCGCTTCCCCGCGCTTCAGCCGCATGACCAGAAACGGGTCCGTGCCGATGAAGGAATATCGCGCCCATTTGACGCCGCCCTCCACGCTTTCGAGCAGAAATGCGCGCCGTTCCCGGCTGAATTGCTGGAAGACGCGAATCGGCGTTTCCGTGTCGGCCATCAGCCTGCGCACGACGGGGATGACGTTATACTTGCCCGCCAGCGCCTTGACGTGCTGGAGTTCCTGTTGATCCATGCCGCTTCTCTCCTCTCTTCCTCGTGAAGCCGTCCGTTTCCATAAAAAAACATCTCTGCGCCAGCAGAGATGCCGTGGTCGTGTGAGCGTAGATTCGACACATTCCTTGATCGGAAATGCGCCAACAACCGTCTGTCCGCGAATCGCCCTGCGGCGCCCGGATACGGTCACTCCACTCTACTCGGACTAAGCTCATCTCGCCTGTCGCGTAAGTGATCGTCCCTGTGGCCGACCGTTCCGCGCTGCGTAATGAATTTAATATATCATGGCCTGCCCGGAACCGTCAACGAATCGCCGGAAATTTACTTTCCCGACAGGTCGGGGCGCAGCGCCTGCGCGCCGCCCAGGTAGACGTGGCGGATGTCCGCTTGCGACGCATCGGTATTCACCAGCACCATCAGGCGGACGCACCGCTCCAGGCTGCCTTTCACCGGAATTTCCAGCGAGCACATCAGCGGCACAAGCTCCCACCCGGCCATCTGGCGAATGGCGCGCGCCGGGAACGTCGCGTCCAGATCCTGCGTCACCGTGACCCATACACAGGCGATATCTTCCGGGTTGACCCGGTTCTGCGCGACAATCTCCCCGAGCAGCACGATCGTCGCGTCCAGGATCAACTTCTCAACGTTAGCTTCCACCGTAATGGCGCCGCGGATACCTCTCGTACTCATGCCTCTTCGCTTCCTTCCCGCAATTGCGCAACGATTTCCTTCACCCATTCGACCGGTACGTCGCCGCGAATTTCCACGCGGCCGATCGCTGTCGGCACGACGAACACCATCTTGCCTTCGCTGAATTTCTTGTCATGCGACATCGCCTTCATAACCGCGTCCGGATCGATGCCCGCCGGAATGCGCACCGGCAGCCCCACCTTGCTCAGCAGTCGCTCGGTCTCCGCCTCGATCGTCCCCTCATAGCCGAATCGCCGCGCCAGCCGCGCAGAGCCGACCATGCCGATCGCGATCGCCTCGCCGTGCAGCAATTGTCCATATCCGGCCACCGCTTCCAGCGCGTGACCGATCGTATGGCCAAGGTTGAGAATCGCGCGCAAATCGTTCTCGCGTTCGTCGCGCGACACGACCGCCGCCTTCACCTTGCAGCCTTCATATAAGGCATACCCAAGCGCGTCCGGGTCGAGCGCCAGCAGCTTATCGGCGTTCCGGTCGCACCAATCTGCGAAACCGGCGTCCCAGATCAAGCCGTGCTTGACGACTTCCGCAAGGCCAGCCCGCACCTCGCGCGGCGGCAGGCTGCGCAGCGTGTCCAGGTCGTACAGCACGAACTCCGGCTGGTAGAACGCGCCGATGATATTCTTCGCGAGGCGATGGTTCACCGCCACCTTGCCGCCGACGCTGCTGTCGTGCGCCAGAATCGTCGTCGGCATCTGCACGAAGCGCACGCCGCGCATATAGCTCGCCGCCGCGAATCCGGCAAGATCGCCCACGACGCCGCCGCCGAGCGCGACGATCGTCGACTTGCGGTCGAGTCCCGCCTCCAGCGCGGCCGTGATCAGCTCCTCGAATTGCGCCAGCGATTTGGACGCCTCTCCGGACGGCACGACCGCGCGCGACACGGCATAGCCGGCGTCACTCAGCGATTGCTCGACCGTCTGCGCATATAGCGGCGCGATCGCGGCATCGGTCACGAGCAGCACCGGAGACTTCTTCGGAAATCCCCGCTCCGCGAACAGCGCGCCGGCACGGCGCAGCAGACCGGCCCCGATATAGATCGGGTAGGAACGCTCGCCCAAGTCGACGGTCAGCGTACGTTCGGCCGCAGCCGCGTCGACGATGCCCTTTTGGCTGCCTGCTTCGTCCTGCCCCCTGTTCCGATCGTCCATTTCCGCTCCCCCAGCCATCAATAAGCCTCGGTCTGGCGCCTGTAATTCGCCAGATTCGCTTCGATCTCTTCGATCGAATCGCCGCCGAACTTCTCCAGGAACGCTCGGGCGACTTCCCAGACGACGACGTGCTCCATCACGACGCTCGCCGCCGGCACCGCGCAGGCATCGGAGCGTTCGACTTGGGCCGCGAACGGCTCCTTCGTGTCGATGTCGACGCTCGCCAGCGGCTTGTACAAGGTCGGGATCGGCTTCATGACGCCGCGCACGACGATCGGCTCCCCGTTCGTCATGCCGCCTTCGAAGCCGCCGAGATTGTTGCTCGCGCGGTGATAGCCGCGCTCCTCGCTATACAGAATCGGATCGTGCACTTGCGAGCCGGGCCTGCGCCCGGCTTCGAAGCCGATGCCGATCTCCACCCCTTTGAACGCGTTGATGGACATGACCGCTCCGGCGATCCGGCCGTCCAGCTTGCGGTCCCATTGCACATGGCTGCCCAAGCCGATCGGCGCTCCTTCGACGATGCACTCGACGATGCCGCCGATCGTGTCGCCATCCGCCTTCGCCTTGTCGATTTCCGCGATCATAAGCGCTTCCGCTTCCGGGTCCGCAACGCGAACCGGCGATTCCTCCGTAACCCGCACAAGCTCGTCAATCGCCATGTTCGGCAGCTTGGCCTCGATGCCGTTGATCGAGACGACGCGTCCCGCCACCTTCATCCCGAACCGCGCAAGCAATTGCCGGGCGACCGCGCCGACGGCGACGCGCGCCGCCGTCTCCCGGGCGCTGGAGCGCTCCAGCACGTTGCGCAGGTCTTTCAGGTTATATTTCAAACCGCCGTTCAAATCCGCATGTCCCGGGCGAGGGCGATGAACGCGCCGCTTGGCCTCGTCTCCGCCTTCGATCGGTTCAATATTCATGACCGTCGTCCAGTGCGTCCAGTCTTTGTTCTCCACGACGAGCGCTACCGGCGCACCCGTCGTGCGGCCGTGACGCACACCGCCGACAATTTGTGCCGTATCGGTCTCGATCTGCATGCGCCGCCCGCGGCCATGTCCCTTCTGCCTGCGCTGCAATTGGAAGTTCAACGCTTCGAAATCCAGCTCCAGATTGCTCGGCAGCCCTTCGATGATGGCCGTAAGCTGCGGACCGTGCGTCTCCCCCGCGGTCAAATAGCGTAAACTCAACTTCGGTTCCTCCCTAGTGTCTCTTGCATTACAGTATAGTACAGCTTTAAAGCGTTTGACAAGAAAAGAGCCCGTCACGATCGGACGGGCCGCCTTGCGGTTCTCCTGCCTGCAGCATCGCCGGACTCCCGGATCAGACCGATCCAACCGGCATTGTCGACACCGAGTATTTGCGCGCATTCCTGCACGGATATCAGGCCGCCCCGATAAGCGGCGATGACTTTGCGTTTGTCCATGATTCCCTCCGATACGAGCCTGAATCCCGCGCGGTCTCCGAATAGGGTGCCGCGAAGGATGGTATGCCTAGTATCGCGCATGGACGCTCATCTCATTCCTTTAAGGCAATCGCCGATAAAAAAAAGTGTCCGCCGCTTCGAGTCCGAATTGCCCGGGGCTGAAAATCTGCTCCGTGCTTCCGACGAACAGGATCCCGCCCGGCTTTAGCGCTTGCGCGAACTTATGGTACAGTCCCTTCTTCGCTTCATCGGTGAAATAAATCATGACATTGCGGCAAACGATCACATCAAATCCCTGCGAGAACTTGTCGAGCAGCAGATTTTGTTTCTGAAACCGGACCGCCTTGCGCAGCTTGTCGATAACGCGATACGTATCCTGCTCTTTCGCAAAATAGCGAGACAGGTACAATGGCGGCACTTCCTGAACCGACCGCTCTCCATAAACGCCTTCTTTGGCTTTGGCGAGCACATTGTCGTCGATGTCGGTAGCGTGAAGCGCCGTGCGTTCGAGCGCGCCGAGCGCATCCAGCATCATGGCGAGCGTATACGGTTCTTCCCCTGTCGAGCACGCGGCGCTCCAGATTTGCAGGCGGCTTCCCGAGTGCGCAAGCGGCGTCAGGAACCGCTCGTTCAACAGATGCCAGCGAGTCGGATTGCGCCAAAATTCCGACACGTTGATCGTCATCCGGTCCAAAAATTCTTCGCGAAGCTTGACATCCGCCATCAACGCTTTGTAATAGGATGCAAAAGTCGAGTGGCCATGCTTCATCCGCAGTGTCGACAACCGGCGCCGCATCTGATTTTCTTTGTATTGCGACAGATCGATGGAAGTCTCCTTGCGAATATCGGAGACAAATCGGTAGAAGTCCTCGTCCTCTGCCTGAGAGGCCGCAGGTCGGATGTCAGGGTCATGCATCGCATGCTTCTCCTCGCGTCAGATCCAGGACTGGATCGCTTTATCATAAGTGACGAGTTCATCTTCTTTGAAGAAGATGCCGATTTCCCGCGCCGCGCTCTCGATCGAATCGGAGCCGTGGATCAGGTTGAACCGGGTGTGCAGGGCAAAATCGCTGCGAATCGTTCCCGGATCCGCTTCCAAAGAATTCGTCTTGCCGATCAGGGCGCGCGCCTGCGCAACGGCATTATCGCCTTCCCACACCATGGCGAACACCGGAGATGAAGTAATGAACGCGAGCAGGTCCGCATAGAAATCTTTGCCCTTATGTTCGGCATAATGAAGCTCTGCCATGTCGATCGGGATCTGCATCAGCTTGGCGCCGACGAGCTTCAAGCCTTTGCGCTCGAACCTGCCGACGATCTCGCCGATCAGCCCGCGCTGAACGCCGTCCGGTTTCACCATCAAGTATGTACGTTCCATCCGTGCCCTATCTCCTTTCGCGGCGTGTCCGCCCAACCCACATCTTACCATAATCTCGGCGAGTGCTGTTCAATAACTTCTTTCCGCGACGAACCGGGCGATCTGGGCCAAATTGTCCTTTGCCGGCATGGCAGGCAGCGTCTCCAGCGCCTGCAGCGCCTTGGCGATATAGCGGTCGGCCAGCCGCTCGGCGTCCGCAATGCCCCGGCTGGCTCGCACAAGCCGCACGGCCGCGCTTGAATCCGCCTTGCCTTCGCTCTCGCGGATCTCCTCGATGGCAGCCAGGAGCGGCTGGCGAACCGCCTCGTCCTCGAGCGCATACAGCACCGGCAGCGTAATGTTGCCTTGCCTGAGATCGCTGCCCGGGGGCTTGCCGATCGTCTTCTCCGTGCCGCACAAGTCCAGCAAATCGTCGATGATCTGGTAGGCCATGCCGACGTTGTACCCGAAGCGGTATAGCGACCGGCAAGCCGCAGGCGGCGCATCCGCGGCCAAGGCGCCCAATTGGCAACTGATGGCGATGAGCAAAGCCGTCTTGCGGCGAATGCGCAGCAAGTAGCGCCGAACGTTCTGCCGGGTGTTGAAGAAGTCGCGGATCTGCTCCATCTCGCCGATGCACATCTGCACCATGGCGCCGGACAAAATTTGATGGATGCGGGGATTGCCGAGCTCCGTAATGACGGTGAGCGCCTTGGCGTATATGTAGTCTCCCGTGTACATGGCCATGCGATTGTCCCATTTGGACTTGACGGTCAACTGGCCCCGGCGGGTATCGGCATCGTCGATCACGTCGTCGTGCACGAGCGTCGCCATATGGATCAATTCCAGCGATACCGCCACTTTCTCCAAAGCCGGCTTGTCGTACGTGCCGAATTTGCCGGACAGCAGCACGAATACCGGGCGAATCCGCTTGCCGCCCGCCTTGAGCAGGTGCAGCGAAGTTTCGCTGAGCAGCGGCAGGTCCGACGTCATGACGCGAACCATTTCATTCTCGATCGCCCGCAGTTCGGATTTCATGGACGCGTACAGCTGTATCATTTTCATGCTTTTCGCCTCCTTGGGGCGGCGACATCCTGCTCGCTGGCGATCGCCTCCGCCGCGGGCCATACCGTCAGCGCCGGCTCGCGATCGATCAGCCCAAGTTCGCGCAGGTAGCGGAAATACAAGATTAACCCCGCCCGCTGCTCGGCGCCGAAATCATAATGAAGATGCCTGAAATAGCCGTTCCAATAGTCGGCTGTGCCGCCGATCTGGCGCATCGCCTTGGCGACGACGGGACGCAAGTCCCGAGCGGCCTGCCGCTTGCTGCGCAGCAGCCCTTCGTACACGCTTCGCACTTCGTCAGGCCTTCTGTCCGCCGCTTCCCTTCTGACGCCCCACAGCGCGAACGTCATCCAGCAGCCCGTCCACAATTGCCAGATTTCCCCCAAATCCAGTACCCGATAACCGTGGTTCATCCACGATGCGCGGATCGCGTGGTCGCCGATCAGCAGCGCCGCGTCCGCCCGTTCCAGCATGACTGACAAGTCCGGATCGGCATCGATGTAGACGGGATTGCCGCCGTAAAATTTGTTCATGATGATCTTCAGCAAGTTCACCGAAGTCGCGGAAGCCGTCGTGAGCGCGATTGTGCCGTGCTTTACTTGTTCGAGCGGCGATCCCAGCACGAGCAGAATCGATTGCACCCGTCCCAGCGCGCTGACCGACAGATGCGGCAGCAAATAGTACGAATCTGCGGATTGCCCGTAGGCGAATGACGAGACGGAGGACAAGTCGATCCGGCCGTCCTGCAGCATCCGGTTGAGCGCGGACGGCAGCGCCGCCACTTGCTCGGCCGGAAACGGCAATCCTCCGGGATCGAAATGGTGGACGACGGGCCACACGTTCGTATAGTCGATCCGTCCGATGCGCAGCGGCCGTTGGTCCCTGTTCGTCATGCGCGTTCTCCCCATCTGTCGTACAAGTTATTGTCGATGCCCATATTGTCCATCACTTTGCCGACCAGGAAGCCGACGATGTCATCCAGCGTTTGCGGGCCGTGGTAGAACGCGGGCATTGCGGGAATGATCCGGACGCCGAGCCGGGCCAGCTTCAGCATGTTCTCCAGATGGATCGCGCTGAGCGGCGTCTCCCTCGGCACGAGAAGAAGCGGCCGGCCTTCCTTCAAGGTAACGTCGGCAGCCCGCGTAAGCAGGTTTGTCGAAGCGCCGCCGGCAATCGCCGCCAGCGTGCCCATCGAACAAGGAATGATAACCATCCCGCTGCACCGGAACGATCCGCTGGCGATCGAGGCGCCGATGTCGCCGAGCGGATGATAGACAAGACGACCGTCCCGAGTCGCGTCGCCGAACGCCCGGACGAGCGCATCCGCGCGTCTGCCCGCATCCCAAGCGAGCTCTTCCTTGAGCACCCGCCAGCCGGCATCGCTGATGACGAGATGCACCTCGCAACCGGCCTCCAGCAGCTTGCCGCACAAGGTTACGCCGTATACGGCGCCGCTTGCCCCCGTCACGCCGACGATCCAGCGCTGCGGTATCACCATGCTCTCACCACCACGAGATCGATGAACGTAAACAGAAACACGACCGCGCTCAGCACGCCGTTCATCGTGAAGAAGGCGGCGTTCAGCTTGCTCAGATCGTTAGGCTTGACGAGACGGTGTTCATAGAACAGCAGCGCAATGGCGACAACGATCCCGATCCCGTACCACCAGCCAAGATCCGTCATCAGCAGAAGCAGTGCGAAGCCGATGGCCGTCGCAACGTGGAAGACGCGCGCGATACCGAGCCCTGCGGCGATGCCGAATCGTGCCGGGATAGAGTGCAAGCGTTCCTGGCGATCGAATTCCACGTCCTGGCAGGCGTAAATCACGTCGAAGCCGGCTGTCCACAGCGCGACGGAGAAGTATAGGATCAGCGACGGCAGCGTAATTTCGCCCGTAACTGCAACCCAGCCGCCGAGCGGAGCCAGCCCGATGGTCAAGCCCAGCACGATGTGGCACAACCAGGTGAACCGCTTCGTATAAGAATAAAAGACGAGCATGAACACCGCGATCGGCAGCAATTTCACCGACAAGCTGTTGAGCTGCGATGCCGCCCAGAACAACAAGACCAAGGAAATGATAATGAACAAGAGCACTTCGCCCGATTTCAGCAGACCGGCGGGCAGCGCGCGCACGGCCGTCCGAGGATTGCGCGCGTCGATCGCCTTGTCGATCAGCCGGTTCAGTCCCATCGCAGCGCTGCGGGCTCCGACCATCGCCAGCAGAATCCAGCCGATCTCGCTCCATTCCGGCAAGCGATGCTCCTGCGCGACTGCGCCGAGAATGGCGCCGACGAACGCGAAAGGCAAGGCGAACAGCGTATGCTCGAATTTGATCATGTCCAGGAAAATGCGTATTTTGCGGATCATTTCCGTTCGTTCCCCTTCGTTCCGATATGCAAGGCCGCGACTCCGAGGAAAAAAGGATGCGCGTACACTTGCTTCAATCCCGCCGCGCGAAACCGCTCGGACAGTTGCAGCAAATCGGGGAATGACTTCAGCGATTCGGGCAGCCACTTGTACTGCTCGTATTTCTTCACGAGCCATTTGCCAAGCAGCGGCAGCAGCTTTTCGAAGTAAAAATAATAAATGCCCTTGAAGGGCTGCCAAGTCGGCTTCGATAGCTCCAGACAGACGACTTTGCCGCCGGGCTTCGCCACCCTGCGCATTTCCCTGAGCACCTGATCGATATCCGGCACGTTGCGCAGTCCGAACCCGATCGTGACGTAATCGAACGAATCGTCCGCAAAAGGCAGTTCCATCGCATTGCCTTCCACGAGCTTGATCCGATCGGTCATGCCCAGCTTGTCGATCTTGGCTTGTCCGACGTCCAGCATCCTGCGGCTAAAGTCAAGGCCGACCGTCTCGCCGTCCCGGCTTGCGTCGGCAAGCGCGATCGTCCAATCGGCCGTGCCGCAGCACAGGTCCAGCGACGATTGTCCCGGCTGGATCGCCATCTTGCGCATCGTGAATTTCCGCCACGTCTTATGTCTGCGAAAACTTATGATATCGTTCATCAAATCATACTTGGGCGCGATGTTCTCGAACACCTCGTGGACGTGCTGCTTGGATTCCAAATGCGCTCCCATCCGGTTATCCCCACTCCTTCAATGCCGCCGCCGGCTGCGGTCCGCCTGCGACCAAGAACGGCTCGATCAATGATTGCATTTCGCGCACGAGCTTGTCCGAAGGCAAGCGGCTTACCTGCTCGCGCAATTGCATGGCGGATTGCCGAAGCAGGCCGCCAAGCTTCTCGGATACGTGATATTTCACCATCAGATGGCGCAGCAGCCCATGATCGTCCCGGTGCTCGGACAGGCTGCGGCGGTCGTCCTCCGTGCCTTCCTTCATCACATGCCAGAATCCCCATCCGGCATCAAGCTTCTCTTCCCTCTGCACGGCGTGCAGCTCCTGCAGCAGCACTTCGCAGCGGCAGAACCGCGATACCAGTTCCGGCCACAGACGTTCATAAAGTCCTTGCATAAAGCCGGTAAACGACAGGAACAGGCCGGACTTGATCTCCGCTCCATAGTGGACATAATCCTCCGCGTCCCATTGCAATTGCTTCATTCTCGCGTATCCGCTCATCTTGATGCGGTTCAGTTCGCAGACCGCCTCGCTGAGACGGCGGACGGCTTCGATCTGGCCGGCTTGGGAGAGCAAGTGATAGAACCGGCTGCTGAAGTAATCGCCCGCAAGCACTTTCAATTGCTGCGCGCGCATGCCGAGCGCACCTCCCTTTCCGGCAGGCGTCCCGTTCTCGACCAGGTCGTGCGTGTCCAGGCCCATCTGGACGAGCGAAGCGACGACGGAGAACAATTCCTTATAATTCGCCGCCGACGGCTGCTGACTGAGCACCGCATGCAACATCCGGATCCGGCTGTCGGGAAATTCGGGCAGTTCCGTGTGCAGTGCGATCATGTCGTGTTCCATATATTTGTGGGCCAATTGTCCAACCCGGTAACGTGTCATTCCTCATCCTCCGAGCAAGATACCGTTCCGATCCTCTGCCTGACGGGGAACGGCGATTAAGATTTCTTTATTATAGCATATCCCTGGCAGTGCCGCATAAGACGGTCGCAAGTTTCGCGAAATTGCTACATATCCGATAACCATTTATCCCCTGCCGGCGTGGCGGACAAACCGATTCGCCGGCGCAACGCATCGGCAGAGACGCGCTCCGGCGCCTTCAGCTCGGCAATCCGCTCCTGCGGCCATTCCGCTCTGCCGGGATCGCCGTAAAACATCAGAACGCGGCGTCCGTTATCCGCTTCCCGGTAGATGCGGACAAGCGTCTGCCGCACGTTCCCGGTTTCCCCGAACGAGAATCGCAGGATGGATGCCAGATCGTGCCACACCGCTTCCGGCTGGCGCTCGGCTCCCGGCATCAGCAGGTCGATCGTCAGCCTTTGATGGTCCCATCCGACACGGGTGGCCCGCAGCTTGAGGCGAAGCGCTGCAATCGCATCCGGCAAGTTATCGTCCGTCAGGCTGACGAGTTTCAGGGGCGCGGCGGCGGTGTCCCGATGGCCCGCCTGTCCCGATTGTTCGAAGTCAGCCAATCTGCCCAGCAGCAGAATGGCGGCCAGACCGAATGCCGCAGCGGCTATCCAGATTTTGAACTGGGGCATGACCCGCCTCCTCCCTGACGCGGCATTAAAGCGTCATACCCCATTTTATAATAAAAAAAGGCAGGCTATGCCTGCCGAACGTACAAGCTAGACATCCGTCTCTACCGTTCCGTACTTGGTCAGGATCGTCGCCTTGCCGCGAATTTTGACGGCCGACGTATGTTCGGTGAACTGCGCGATCAGCACCTCGCCCCGGTCCAGCTTCTCCGTGTGATGAAACTTCGTATCCTGTCCGCGCGTCAGGCCGATGACCTGCACGCCGTTATCCTTCGCCTTCACGACGAAATAATCCGCTTGCTGCGATTCCATCCGGGCCACTCCCCCTTCTCTCCCATGATGAACGATATCCCGGACGGCTGTCAATGGGATGAAAGAAGACGATCGGGAATCGATCGTCTTCACGGTGTTATGTAATGGTCGAGACGACAGGATTTGAACCTGCAACCTCACCCACCCCAAGGGTGCGCGCTACCAGATTGCGCTACGTCTCGAAGGTGCCTTTGATGGGCACCGATTGAGTATAGCACAGGCTCAAACCGCTATGCAATGTGCGACCACTTCCCAAAAACACGTTAAAACTGCCTTGACTACTTCCTTAACTTGGACACTTTTCTCCATTATAAAGTAGTCGCAACGAAAAGTAAAGTGTCGCTGGAAATGACTTCTACCTATCCTAAAATAGTGGTTTTACTCTTATGCGCCGCCACGTAAACACGCTTGAATCACTCGTCAAACTTGCTTTTAACTGGAAGTAATAATTCGTGCTTTTAGCACTGATTGTAATATCGTTACCGCTTATATTGGTCGAGTTAAATTTGCTTGTATCAACCGCGCTTGTCTGATCGTCTGCAAACAATTCCAGCGTAACGCTGTCCTCTGTAGCTATTTCCCCATCATAAACAGTCGCAGTAAACACGCATTCGCTATTATAGTAGAGATACAAATAATCGCTCTCCTGTTGTGTCGGCTTGCTTGATGTGATTAGGATTGTTTTACCCGCTGGCATATCTTCAACCGTTATCGTCATGCTATCCGTTATTTGCTCGTTCGTCGAGTTACGAATCGTTATTGTCGCTTCGCCTTCTGTAAGCCCCGAAACAAGCCCTGAAGCATCTACAGTAGCAATTGCTTGATTGGAGGACTCAAACGTAACAGGCGCGTTACTTGTGCTTGTCCACGTCAATTGTAGTGTATTGCCAAGCGTAACTGTCACAGGTTCGGTATTCGTTACCTCTACAGAACACCCCTTACCGCCAGCAATGTTATTTTCTAGATCATCTGTAGCGGGATTGATTGAATCCTTTTCACAACTCAGTACAACAACCCCTGGCATCGAGAAGGAGTCAATTCCGGCAATCTTGAACGCCTGACCATCAACGATAAAGCGATCATCGAGTTTAGGCTCAGATTGTACATTATGCTGTGATAAATATACTTGTATATCACCTTCGGCGGCAGACAGTACCTGACCGCCTGATATACCGAAATTTTGTGTAGTAATATAACAATCTATAGCGCAAAAGCGACATGACGAATTGATTATGATTCTATGTGTCAATCGCCGTATGACTCCTTTACGCTTGTTGTATCTCTTATCGTTGATTTCAGAGATAACCATATACTTAACGCCATTAAAAACAACAATATCGCCCCGTTGTAGAGGCGATAGCGTGGAAATCTTGCGGTCATCGTGGTACGCTTCTGCTTTGCTGTTCGTGACAATTGCCCTGGTTGGCGTTGCCGCTTCGTTAATGGTAACGTCTGATCCGATTTGAGTTAACAAGAACTCGAAGTTATCTGTATTATCGCGTTGAAATAAATTGAACATTTGAAACCCCCTTATGAATTGAATAGCATAAACGTACTGCCGCTACTGCTTACATCGTCGGAAACTGACATCATGCGAAGGTTACGGCTTAACTGGTCTATTCTCGCTTGCAAACGATCCCCAAAGCCGCTAACGGTTTCATCATCGAATTTGTAATCACGGAATAGTTGCGGATTGTTCCCAAGACTTTCGAGCATCGATAAAGCTGTAGCGGTTATTGCTCGTTTGTTGGTGTTGGAAGTAGGGATATATTCGGCGTTCGGATCAAGGCCGTTTTCCTGTAGGTAGATAGAAAGTTCAGTGTCGGGATAGTCAAAACCCTTTGTTTCCATTTTTAAGCGGTCTAAATTGGTCATTTGTATTTTCTCCTTTGTGTGTTTTTGGGAAAAGAAAAACCGCCGTTGTTGGCGGTTGGTTTTAAATGTTTAAAATCTTTCGATCCTCAGTAAAACTTGCTCAACAGATTTTTTGATGTTGTTAGTTAGTTTATCAACTTCTCCACTATGTTCAACACTTTTTGTTACAGAAAATATATTGCCTTCTAAGAACGCTTTATTATATGCAACAAGGTTAATCTTGTTTTCTTTAATGTAATTTTCTTTTTCAAGTAATGACTTGTTGAATTCTTTTAATGATTCAATAACATTAGAAACTTTAGATTTATCAACTTCTGGTGTATTCAACTCTTCCAGATCCAACAAACTATTACCTGTAGCAGATATGTTTTTTTCGAACTCAGAAATTACTGTATCGACGTTTTCAAGTGAATCCAATAAAGATGCTGGAACATATATTCCCCAAATAACTGATTTCAAATCATTTACATTTTTCTTGATCTTATTAAATATTGTATCTCTATTTTCCGTGTATGTCATAAAATCAATTTTAGATTGAAAGTCAGTTATTTTTACATCTACATAACTACTTAAAAATGTTGAGTTAGTTTTTATCTCTCCTAATTCTGTTATTCCTTTTTCTAACTCATTTTTTGAAGTGTAATTGTCTATTATAAATACATCGTTTTCCTGAATTTCGTTAAGATATGAAACCGCAATTTTTTCATCAGCCTTTAATAGAATGTTATATTGATTATTAAATTCTGCATAATCTTTGTTAATGAATGCTTCGGTAGCTTTCGTTTTAACTTCTTCAGTATTAACTGAACTGCAAGAGGTAGAGATTAATACAAGTATTACAAATAGTAGCCCTATCTTTTTCACCGAATCTCCCCCAAACTTACTCTTGCATATGTAAACCGATAATACATCTTCCTGCTTACTTTTACTTACTTCTCTTTAGCGCCGCATCCATCGTGATAATCTGCGCTTTGCAATGGATGCATTCATACTTTTTCCATCCATCGACCATTATCGGCCTGAATCCGATTTTTCCGCATTCGGTGCAGAGGGAATCATTCTTGTCGTCTGTCAATTGCTTCACATCCTCTTTCCTCAATTTTTCCTTGCATGTGTAAACAGACATGCTAACCCTGCTCTATCCAATTTAGGGGTATCGCTGCATCAATCGCCTGGACTCCATTAATCGTAACCATTACGACATCATGCATATAATAAGATTTATATCTATGGTCTAGGCATACTGGATCATGCAAATAGTGCAAATTTCACCCCCTAACGGCTTAAACATACCACAATTCCCTAAAAGTTGACAATATAGAAGCCAATAAATGCCCAATTTATCGGGTTTTAGACTACACCCTGCACTAGGAAGCGGTCAAAAGGCAGGATAAAAGGCGGCTGCGACTCAAAACAAGCCGAAACCGCCATGACTAGCAGGGAAATGAGAATAGTTGGCAGTGACAAGTAAAAAATAGGCGTGTATAGTACCAGTTCGTAAATATTAGTACCAGATGCTAAAACTCATATTGTAACAGGCGCGGGTTCTTCAATATATCCTTTCCGATACCAATCGCATACCATTCCCACACTTTTACAAAACCCGCATAATTCCATTATCCTTACTCACCGTTCACGCTTCCTATCTTCTCCATCTCTCCGACAACGTCTGTAACGTATGGATTCCGTTCGACCGCGCTTTCTACGCTTATCAAGTTGGCATCCCGTAACGCTGTGATATTCTCAACAACCTCTTTATCATTGCTTGGACGCGCAAACTGGAACACAATCCCCAGCGTGTCATACTCATCATCCGTGAATGTTACGCCTTTATACTTAAGCAATTGCCTGATCTTGTCAAATCGCTGTTCCATACCTTCGCGTAAAAACTTCGCATTCAACGCGCCTTTCATGTCTGCCAATGAGAATAATAAGCGGATTGATACTTCTGATAAATTTGAAATATCTGTCTTTGACATGCTTACCGCTGGAACATTGCCAATATCGAGCAAAGCGCTTGTCAGCGTCTTATAAAGCGACTCGAACGCTTGATGATCAAATTTGTTTTGCGCAAAGTAGAAATCTGCATCATGGTCTATTACGATACCACCGCTAACCAAATCTTTTGGCAATCCATCACCTTTTAATTGCTGCCCCTTCATGACTGGAATTCCTGTAATGTAATGATAAAATCCATCAACTGCCTTGCTTAGCAAATCCTCCATATTGTCGAGAATCGGCAGAATATCAAGCAATTCAGATCTCCCTAAAACGCCGATCTCGCTTTGATTCCGATATAAGACAGGCAACCCGCCAAGGTTGGGGAATTCTTCAAGCATTCGAAGATTGCCGCCCTTGTCTGTCCATCGTTCCACTCTATCAGGGTAATAGATTGCGAAATATGTCACGTTGTCAACTGTCCAACTCTCAATCAGATTGACATAATCGCCTTTGTAATCGAAGACTGGGCAACAATCAGCGGGGTCAAGCACCTTTGATTTAATTTGTTTGTTATCGTCCAAATAGACGAACTCAGGCACAAAACCGAATTTGCTCATTTTGTCCATTACATCATAATCAACATTGTTGTACTTACCACGCTTATAAACTCGTTTGTATTCGTCTGTAACTCGCTTGTCGCCTGTCAGCGTTATAGGATTGCTTACAACGTAACCAATACCGTATTCGAGAACTGTTTTAGCATACTGCAATACGATCTTTCGCGGTTCGTAAGTTTTACCGTTAAATTGGTAACTCGGCTTGTTTAATATCGCATGTTTACCGCTTAAATACTCTTTAATGTCCAATATCTCATTGACTCGCTGCCAATGATATGGCTTGTTAACCTCTTCAATAAACCATTCAGTTTTTTGCATTTATCCCTTACACCTCTACATAATATTTTCCAGATTTTATTGCAACAATCGCCAACATAAAGCTGATCACTAGATCGTCGTGAAGCGTACTGCTCTTGTTCTCCATCTTACCTTTATTGTCAACGAACGTTTGCATTTGCTTCAACGTCTCTTTGCATTCGATATTCACTAATCCACACTCAAACATTTCTTTAGCGTTCAACACCGCCTGTTGCTTCGTCACGGCGTTATTATTCCAGCCTAACCGCAACCGCTCTTTGCCCTTGTCGAAGTGTTTCATCTTATATACGTTGAGATATGGATTTTCGCATTCGCGCAAACGTTCCAGCAATCCCGTGCCGAATCCATTCCGCTCTATACACAAATAGGCATAATTAAAAAACAGTCCGATTGCGCGGACTATCTCGGCAAACTTATAAACTGGAATATCGTTCCGATAAAATGAAGCATACTGCTGGCCATCGGCACCAAAAACGCTCATTGTTGAATAGTCATTTCCGTTCCCACTTGCTACGTCAATCCCTGCATACATTCGCATTCGTGGCTTCGGCAGATGAAAAATTTCCAATCCCTTGCCTATGTACTGTTTAAGCGTATCGGGCAAACCGACAATTTCACTAATCGACAATGGCGGCACGATATAATTAATCTGCTCTGCAATTTTCGTCTGGTCAAAAACTGATTGCCCCGTATTTATGAATGCTTGTATGTCCGTTGCGGGATACTCCTGGTAAAATTGATTTTTGCTTTTGTCCTGCAATACATACTCGCGCCACATTAACATGTTTAAACTGCATCCTGATTCGTGGAGTAGTTTCTGCTCTTTGGTTAAATCCTTGGCGCTTAGCCGCTGTTCTTTATTGATGGACTTGTACCATGTCACGGCCTCTTTGATATCAAAAGCAAACTGCTTCTCGTATGCCGACGAATAAAACGGATAGAAGAAAGATTTATATTTACTCAATCCCTTTTGCGCTCGATCATACGCAACTTGCAAGTCATTGAATCCATTCGCTGTTGTTTCAAGAACAATGCGGCTTCGCTCCGTCTTCATCAATGCGGGTTCCAGCGACAACAAAACGCCTTTTAGATCGTCATAAAAAGCCGCTTCTGACAACAAGACATACATCAATGTCATTCCGCGCCCTAAATCCTTTGTGCCCGTTGTCGTACTAACTATTCGGCTACCATTTTTAAATAAAATTTCATCCCTGTTCTCTCGATCCAAGTCGGAAAACGTATTAGGGTATTTTTCGCGGGGTAGTAGGCGATTCATCCGCTTTATCTTCTCAAACAGGTCTTTGGCCCCATCACCTTTATATGAGACAATAAGATAATTTGTATTCGGATTTGTCAAAGCCATCCACAAGCAATATGCTAACGACATTGTTGTAAAACCAAGTTGGCGCGGCTTGAGAATCATATTGTACTTTCCAGCGTTATCTATAAAGTGCTGTTGTTGGTCGTTTAATTCAAAATTGATTAAGTTCCCGTCATTGTCTACGATCTTTGCAAAGTTTTTGCAGAACAAAGCAAAGCTACTCATAGCCTTCTGTAATTTCTGCTTTCTTGTTAATGCTAACGCCATCTATTTTTTCCCCTCTTTAAATTTTAAGCAAACACAACTAAAAGAGTGACAAATTGCGTCACCCTACTACAAAATATGGTATAATCGAAGAATACAACAGAATAGGCTTTTGAGGGCGGTTGGCTAGTCTCCCGGAAGGGAGGTGATGCCTGTGGAAGTTAAGGACGCATTGACGCTAATGATCTCATTTGCGACACTCGTTGTACTTATACTTTCGTTCCATAAAAGGAAATAAACCGCCCTCGCCAAAGGTAGCGGTTTATTTCTAATCGCTTTCCGTAAGCCTACCGCCCTTAAAAGCGGCTGTTGTTGGGAGTCGTGTTAGCCGCACGACTCCTTTTTGAAGCATTTTAAATGCCTCACGCTAAGGCAAGTATATCACAATCGAAGACATATATGCACGATCATGATGATTTTATTTAACTTCCTGATAGTTAAACCTCCAAATCGTCCTCTTCCTGGTCGTCCACTGCGCTAAACTCTCTCGCTGCTTCTTTGGCGTATTGCTTAATATCCTTGCCAAGCTGCAACAAAAGCTTAACGCTCTTCTCGTCGCCGTCTTTGGCCTTTTCTGACAAAGAATCATAAATCTGCGCTAAGTCGTTATCAAATCGCGTGTTAAGATAGATCGCCATTAGCCGCCTATAGTCTTCTGTTTTTTCAAAGGCGATAAATCCGTTCATTGTCTTTGCTCCGACACTTCGCATAAAATCCACCTCTGACTTTGGCGGCTTACGTCGATCCCAATTTATGTCGTGCTTCCACAAAAAGTATTGACGTTTTTTGTAACTTACGGACTGCAATGCTTCATATATATTCACTAAAAAACTCTCCTTTATTAATTAAAACCACATATTGCAATGTTCTTTTTCTTCCCCTGCTGACAAATCAGAATATAGAAAGTTTATTTCTTCAGCAATCTCGTCTGCTGGAGCAGAATAAGAAGGATCACCATTTTTATACGTATAATAGTACTCATTCGCTAAGTAAGTTTTTTTTGCTTCACCGTCAATCATGCAGAATCTATAAGCCCTTTCTACTTTGTAATCTCCAAATTTTAAATATTTTCCATTTTTGAGCAATTCAATTATTTCGGGTTTTAAAGTTTCCATATCTATGCTTCTCCTTTGATTAGATGTCGTACATATTTAGATAAAATTAAACGGTGTGTCCCTTTATATTATGGGTTACCTGTATCCTGAACCCTGCCTTTTCTAATCCCTTATTCCCTATCCCTTAATACCTTCTTTAATTGAGAGACCCTAGCAGAAGAAATAGAAAGTAGTTCGGCCAATTCAATATTCTTAATACTAGGATTTTTGTTAATCAATCGTTCAAGTTGCCCTAAGCGATTCTCGGTTAAATGCTTCTTTTCGTTTATATATGTATCTCTATCCTTTACCCCGTCTTTTCTTCTCTTTTCTCGTTTAGCAATTGTATTTCTTCGTCGCTTCTCTTCCACACTAATAATTGTATTTAGTCTTTTTTGCTCATTAGGTGTGATATCAAGCAGTTGAATAACTTTATGATTCTTATAGTTATAACCGCCGCGTCTAAACGTTCCGTTACTTGTATTTAATACCCATTGTCCGTATGCTTTCTCTGCTGACTTAGTTGCCCGTTCAACTTCTCTTTTTGGCAATGGACTTGAAAATTCAGAGTTTAGATTTAATGTTTGCTCTAATGCTTCGTCTGTATCTGATAAGAAACAACATGACCAATATCTATATAGAAATAACGTTGTTTCCCTATACCCTGTCATTTCATAATTTCGCATTTTTACAAGACTGCTTAAATCGAGCAAACGATTATAGTGAAGAGTGTAAACATTAAAAATATGTTCAATTTTCTTATCTTGCTGTCGTGTTTGCTTTGACTTCTTTTTTAATTCCGGCAAAAAATCAATTTTAAGCTGCTCCAGTTCAAACCTATGTTCATGCCGAAACTCTACTGTCACTGTTGCGCCGTTCTTACTATTGACTGTTCCCGCAAGTCTAAATATTCTGGCTGCATCACTTGCTTGTGTATCTGCTCCGAGCGGTTTTAGTTGATTTACTATGTAATTCTCGACTGCTTGCCATCTTGGCAAAGCCAAATGAGGAACAGGAACAATTAAAAAGACGAGGACTAGACCCCGCCCTGAATTGATTATGTAATTTGGCTCTGGAATTGATTTCCGAAAATATTCTAACTCAAGAGCCATTTTAATTTGATCATATGTGTACAATGTTTTGTAATAATCTATGTCAACATATAACGCCCGAAGCTGTCTTATATTATCAATCCGTCTACGAGGATAATAAAAGGTGTTTTGGCTAAAATAAACATCTTTACCTGACCACTCTTGTAGTTCTTGTTCCAGTTCCTCTACTCGGAAATGCTTTTGTTTAAATTGTCCGTCTGGTTTACTGGCTAACGCTATCCATCCATCACTGTGGAAGTGCTGTGCATTGATATGTTGTAATGCCGCTTGCATACTTTAATAATTGTCACCGTTCCGTTCCCTCTCTCGTGAGTTAGTTGGTATATAGTCTATTTTCTGTTTCTGTAATCAATCTATCTCGAATTTCTTCTAAGCAATTTATAGAGGCAGTCAAAAACGCCTCTGATTTAGGAATAATATGCTTTGTATATTCGATACCATCAAAAGCCATATCGTATAAAAATAATCCCTCTGTATGAAATCCGTTTGCCGATTGTTGTCTTGCTGAGTTCAGCATTTCTTTTACTTCTTCATACAGATTATCAAATATCTCTTTTTTCATTCCGTCTCCCCTTACGCGAACCGCGCATAATTCTTACTTTGCGTAACAACTTCGTCACCGTTAACTGTCACTTTTCCGGTTCCACTAGTTGAAATGCTTACTCCCTCGCTGCCACTGCTAATATAAACGCCTCCGCTACCTCCTGCCTGTCCGCTTGTTATCCACACTTGGTCAATAGCGTTAAGTTGTAGCGACTTAGCCGCGCTTACTTTTAAATAACTTCCGTCAAGTAGCATCGAAGCGCTGTTTGTCGTTGCGCCTCCTTTAAAGCCGTAATGCATTACCGGGAGACCGCCAGCGCCCGTTATGGGATCGATCCGAATATAATTGTTTGCGTCCTTGTATGCTCCTAAGTAATTTCCCGTAACACTCATTACCGTCCTTGGATAAACACCGTCAGATTGGGTTTGTACCGTTCCACCTGTAATAGTCGGTGAGTAAATTTGATTACCGCTAATAAAGGTTCCTCCGCTATAAGTCCCATTTGCAATTGCCGCCGCCACGGATAAAGCGCTATTTGCTGTCGATGCCGCGCCAGTAGCTACGGGATCGGAATTTATATTTGCCCAACTTATTGTTCCGCTCGTCATGTTAATGTTGCCGCTAATATTTGCACTTGTTGCAGTAAGATTCCCGCTTAAATCGACTCTAAACGGTGCATCCGCCCATGTTCCGCTTCCTAATGCAATCCCGTTTTCATTGGCTTTAAATATTGCGTTTCCTGAGCCGGTTGTGAATTTGCCTATAATGGAAAGGTTTCCGTCTGCATCAGCATAGAAACTGTTTTCCCATATTGGAGATGCGGAAGAACCACTATTTCGCTGGATCTTCAGGCCGTCTGTTGCATTAAGTTTCAGGTCATCTATCCAATTAACATGTCTCATCTTGCGTTCAGGGTCTTTTATTTTAAACTTTCCCAATAAGTCAATATTGTTTTGAGTGATTTTGTACATCGTTAACGTATTTCCTACTTGCTCGTCGGCGACAGAAGAATAAACCATTTGAAAAACATCTTCCATATGGTATAGATTTTGTGTTTTGTCTGCTAACTTAACCGCTTCGTCTACGTGCGTACCCGCCGCCATTATTGCCCCACATGGTTCACCAATTATCTTTTTAATTTTATAACCATCGTAGGAAGTGATATTGTAAACTACAGAAATGTCATTTTCAAAATTAGCAAGAATCAAATCCAACATATGTTCTTCTTTTTCATGCTTTGGATAATCCAATATAAATTTTTCGACCGCCGCAATCGCTATTTGCTTTAGGCAATCAATCGATTTATCTTTACTATTCCGATAATTATCTATTGCACTTTGAATCACTGTAGCATTGCCTGAACCGAATATGATTCGTTTACCTACACGATGAATCTTCTGCATATCGCCTGCGATATAATGAACGCCGTTTTCTTCGATACATGCTCGTGAATCTGCTCCGATATAAATAACTTTGTCGCTCTGTAACGCTAGGCATAAACTCATTTTTAATCAAAATCCTTCCCCTCGTATAAATCAACCTCATACGCCATAATTGCCCCGCTATAAACCTGAAAATATTTCCCGAATCCGAATTCAAAAGTGAATGAATTTTTGCTCGAACCTTCAGTGTAATTAAGGTTAAACCAATCAGTAAAGTCCTGTATATTCTCTTCAAACACGTAAAGGATAATTGGATTGGGTTTGTTCTTCAGCCATAGCTTTATTTGCTTTTTCATTTGCTGCTGTCCCAACCTGTAATAATCGCCCTGTACTTGGCGACCATCCCTTTATCCCACGGCACCCTTTCGTCCTCGTAGAGCGACACATAACTTGGGCTTATCCCCATAAGCTGCGCAATTTGTCTCTGTTTAATTTTTTTTGCAATTCGTTTCAATTTCCAATTTAAAATATCTGACATTTAATCCATTCCTTCCGTTTGATTTAAACAACTTTAACTCATGATAAAAAAGAGAGAGCCGCTAAGCCCTCTCTATGCGTTGCGAATTTACTCTGTCGTAACCGTTAACTGTGCAACGGCCCTTTTGCTGCCTACCCTCAAAGTTGCCTCACAAACAACTTCACCGCTCGTTGCGTCTCCGATTTTTGCTAACGGTTCAAACATCGGTTTCCGCAAATAATCCAAACTGATAAAATTAGGCGCGAATGCTGTAATCTTGTCGCTGGAAGCGTAACGGGAGAGCAGGAAGTATAGTGTGCCGTAATTTGTACGGATGCCATCTACCAATAAGCCGAACACGCTATTTTGGTGGATATAGCTATAGGAATCTTTGTAAATTGTATCGATCTGCTCTTTCAAGTCACTATTAACCAGCGCAAAATATTGTTGTGTCGGAAGCCCTTGAGACCAGAAACATTTTACAAGGCGCTTAATGTCGTCTTCACTAACTTGTGTCGGTGTGCTTGCCGTAATCTGATTCGCACTTGCTGCCCACTGCTCTATACCGTCAAGTTTCCGGATATAGGGGCTTGCACTTCCGTCATTGCGAACGCCTGAAGTGATACTCTTTTCAATGCCCTGCTTAATCTCAATCAGTCTGTCTGCAATCTCCTGGCTAAACGTTGTAGATTTCATGGCCTGAGCAGTACCGCTAATCTCTGCCGCACGCTGCCAGATCTGACAGACGTTATTGAGTTCGGCCCGTCCTGACTGATAGACGGTTGGCGTTGTGTTGCCCTCAACTACGCCGTCACCAATATCAGTAGTGTTAAAACTTCGCTCCCGCCAGTTGTGGATTGGCGCAAGTGCCCTTCCTGTTAGTCCCTTGCTTAGCAAAAGTGAGTATAGCGGCGTATCGTTTACGTCTCCCACTTTGTAGATCTCCTGCGCTAAAGATACCGCCTCATGAGTAGTGTAACTTGTACTTTTAAACAATTCCGATCATCCTTTTCGTTTTTTATTTGTAGATTTTTGAAAGTTTAGCATCCAACATGCCGATTACATCGCCAGCGGCTTCTGCTTTGCTGTAAGCGTCTGATTGCCTGTGATTTTCCGGCTTGTACGATGCAGAAACCTTTTGCATACTGACTGCATCTTTTAACTTGGTTACCTCTGCTTCAATCTCTGATTCTTCTGAGACAGAAACAAAGTCGGCGAATGCTGTTAAATCTGCACTCTGCAAGGCTGATGCAACCTTTGTTTTCAACAATTCGGCCTGAAGCTGTTTAATATGCTTTTGCTCGTCTGTCTCCTCTGGTTGTTTGAACTTGTCAACCTCTGCTTGTAGCGCGGCTGTCTTGGCTTGCTCTGCTGCAATCAACCCGTCAATATGCGCTTGTTGTTCTGTGGTAAATTCCAACACCTTCCACCCCTTTTGTTTTGTTGTTTGTCCTCCGCTTCCTTTAGCGTGCATTAAATAATATTAATGCACGCTAAAAAAAAGCCGTTCCATATACGGAAGCGACTTTCCCCGATAAAGGGAGAAGGTTTGGAGGTCAAACGAATAATTACAAAATGACTATCGAACTCGGAGCGATCTTTGATTGTTTAAACAATCAATGCAACCACTCCTTGTTAAAATAGTTAAGGGAATATCCCTCTACTATATATATAAAATCAAAAGTCAGTTCCCGACGTGTTTTTTAAAATGTTTAACTACGGCCTTGGGAATGCTGTCTCGGACGATTCGCATCATCGGTTCTGTATCCATGTTTAGCAATTCAGATATGTATTTTTTGTTTCTGGCGTTGCTCAGTTCGTCTGTCGTGTATAATTGCAGGATTGATAAAAATATTTCTTTGTGCCGATCCTGCCTAAATCTGATTTTTTGTGCTTCGTCCCTAAACTCCATCAAAATAGGGTATAGCGGATTTCCTGGATCGTCGCCGAATTTGTCCGATATGTCACTAAAGTTAAAAATAAACTCCCGCATATGGTTTATATTTGTATAATTCAATTCGTCGGCGATTCGCTGACAAATATCATGTTCGCGGTCAAGATTTTTTAAATTCGCGAAAAGTCCATTTCCGACATTTCGACCTTCAACCATATCTTTTAGCTTCTGCTGTAACTCTCTTGCCATTTGACGCAATAGTTTTTTTGTCTTCAAACCGCTTGCTGTATTGGCTCTCTCGCGTAAATTTTCAATCTCGTCGTAGATTTCCCGTTGCTCTAATTTCATGCGTTCGTGAGGCGTTTTTATCTTGTTGTGTTCTTCCCACGATGGCGCTAATGGATATTTCTTGCTTCGTTTCTCGTAAAACGTATAAGCTGTTGCTAATTTGCTGTCAACTTCGGACTTGTGAGTTACGGTCTCGTCTGCCGATAACTTATCTTCTTCATCGTCGTCATCATATGTATCAAGGTTTCGCTCGGCGTTATGTCGCTTATTTCTTTTGTATGCTGACTCCTCGTTATTTACTAGGTAGGTAGCCATTTGATTAAGCATATACGTAAAGTCATTTTGTTTATGGCCCCATAAATTGTCATTCATACCCTTTATTTTTTCGGGGGTAAATCCCTTGCCGCGAAGGATAAAATCTCTTAAGTGGTTGTCGGCGTATCCATACAGTACCTCGTTTACGGTCATGCTATCGTATGGCGTAATCTTGTCTTTGTCCGTGACCTTAAAATTACCTAACGTCCCGCTATCACTATAGACTAACTCGTTAATAACCGCTATACGCTCACTGTCTGCCTTCTTGTTTTGGCTTTCCGGATACTTAAGGTAATTGTTTACAATCTTGCGCGTGTACTTAATGGGAATAATTTTTTGCTCCAAATATAAAATCTCCTTTTATTTGTATGTTGTTTAAGGTTGGCATTCGTCATTGTAGACTCGCTCCTTATTGTGCGGTCATTGCCGCTTTGTGTTTTTTGGAGACAACCGCCGTTTAGCGGCTGCCTCTTGGGTAAATAAATTAAAATTCTACAGTCATGGACTCGCCGCAATTTTCGCATTCAATCTTGAGACTTTTTAATTTTGTCTCAACGTCCACTGAAACATTGTCCATGATTTCATTGTCGAGTATCTTGTAAATTTCCTTTTCGTCGTCGGCTTCAGAAAGTTTTTCCACAAAACTGTTCTCTAGGCTTGGAGTGATATCCATATCAACATCAATTTCTATGTCGTTTTCGTTGATAGAAAAAATATTCTGTGCAACTCTTTGAAAATAGGCTTTCTCATTAACTGGTGAGGACGACAAATTAACAATGTTTCCGCACGAATCGCATACAATAATAACTTTCAATTTTTTCATTTCCCCTTTTCATGTTTTTAACTATTGCAATAAAATTGTGCGTATGGTACTTTTAATAGGCAGTCAGGTTAATGGTTTATAAACTATCGGAAATCCAAAATGAAAATTATCAATCACCTCCAAAAAAGTAGAAAATTATTATCCCAAAGACTACAATAATGGGATTATTTCACTTTATCAAAATATTTAATAGGAGTCAAGAGAGACGATAGAAATAACTATCGTCTCTCTTTTTGATGTTTACGCCGTAACTGTAACCTTTTTTTCGGAAGTGTCTTCGTAAACGCTCTGAAGCTTGATTTTGAACGATTTAATCCTCATTGGCGTACCATCCTCGAATGGGCTGTTGCGGGACGACCTAAAATGCCGACCAACTTTTATTTCATTAATCATTGCAAGCTCGATCATTTTCCGCGCCATCTTCCGCGCTTCCGTAAGATTATTAACGTCTTCGATCTCGAAGGAACATTCCTCATCAGTGATTTTATAGTGGCCTACCCAATACTCGTGTTCGCTGTACTGGCTGGCGTCAATATGGACATAAACGCCTTGATAGTCCGTTACCGTCTTGCCGAAGGAATAAATGGTAAAAGGGTCATTCCAGCAAGGAAGGAACACAGGGATTTCAGCAAGTTGAAAAAATCCGTCCATCCCTTTCATTTCTGCGTCAAGGCGACCATTTGCCCTGAACAATCCGAAACTTTCGAAGTTAGCCGCTACATTAGCAATGAATTTTCCCATTCTCAACATCTCCCTTTAAAGGTATTTTGCTATCAATGCATGCCGTTCGGCTCTCAGGGCTTGTATTTCGGCCTTAAGAACGATTCGGGCATTGATGCTAGTGGTTGGTGCTAAGTAGCGTTTAAATGCGTCTACGTGGCGTTTAGAGAGCGACAGCAGGGTTTCGGCATCTTTGTCTGTGAGTTGAGTCCAGATAATTCGGCGGCGTTGTGTAGGTGTCATGGTGTCACCGCCTTTACAAGTCGAATCCGATATTATTAATCGGATTGAACTTATTATTGGCTTCTGATAGGTCTTTACCCCACATCGCCATATAACGCTTGGTCATCTCCATGTCTGTATGCCTCATGAGTCGCTGGACAGTAAAGGCATCTGCACCGTTTTTTATGAGGTTGTGGCAGAAATAATGCCGAAACGTGTGCGCTGATAATCTCACATCAGAAAAGTTCATCTCTAAGCTTAGTCGCTTGAATACGCATTTAATGCCGTTGTCGCTCCATTTGGTATTCTGATCCGTTGGAAAGACGTATTCGGCTTTCTTGCGCTTAAACTTGCGTTCGAGATAAAGCCGCCATTCGATCAGTTCTTTAACTGTCCTGTCCGCCAAAGGAATCGAAGTCTCAATACGCAACTTGCCAAATACAATGGCCTGTTTTGCTTCCAAGTCGAGTTTGTCCCACGTAAGGTTGCTAACTTCTCCGACACGCAACCCCGTAGAGATTAGGAGCAGGATCAGGCAATGCGCCCTAGCGGCATGGAAACTTTTTGATTTGTCTTTCTGTTTTCGAAAATAAGCAAGCATCTGCCGGACGTGATGCTCCTTGAAAACATCAATTTTAATGTCCTCTTTGCCGTAGGATATCTTACGGACAGGGTTCTGCTTCTCCGTTACATAATCCGATTCAACAAGATAATTCCAAAGTGTCTTAAGTACCCTCAATTTGCTGTTGCTGGTTACGGCGTTGTTTCCCTTATCCTGCTGGCAATAGATAAGATACTTTTTGACAACGTTCGGTGTAACGTCTTCGACGTTTACAACTTCCTCTGTAACCATAAAATCGTGAAATTCCCTTAGTGTTAGTTGATACCTCCCTAGCGTGATTGGTGATACATTTTTTAACTTGCGGTCATCGAGCATATCAGATATCGCAAACCGCAAAAGCAAAGAGACTACCTCCTTTCGGATTGAAAGCATCCGTTAAGGAAATAGTCTCTTTAGGTTTTATCGTGTTTGGTACTGACCACATTCCTGCCGATATTCCGCAAAGCCTTATGGCTCTAAGGATATCGAGACGACAGGATTTGAACCTGCAACCTCACCCACCCCAAGGGTGCGCGCTACCAGATTGCGCTACGTCTCGAAGGTGCCTTTGATGGGCACCGATTGAGTATAGCACAGGCTCAAACCGCTATGCAAGCCCCATCCATCACGTTTTGCCGGCATACATCGAATTTATTTAATGCCGTCCTTGAGTGCTTTGCCAGGCTTGAACGCGGGAATTTTCCCGGCCGCAATCTCGATTTCTTCCCCGGTTTGCGGGTTGCGTCCTTTGCGTGCGGAACGTTCGCGCACTTCGAAATTGCCGAAGCCGACGAGCTGGACTTTATCGCCGTTTTGCAGCGCTTCGGAAATGACGTCGAATACCGCGTCAACCGCTTGCGTTGCGTCTTTCTTGGACAGATCGGTCACTTCCGCGACTTTGGCGATCAATTCGGTTTTATTCATGGCCTTCACCTCCCACAACGGAACGTGGCATAGTATCTGTTTATCCGTTTCATCAGAAATTATACACGCGGCGAGCAGGAAGTTTCAAGCGGGCGGCCCCGCGTCACTGCGAGACCAGCCGCGCGGCCGCCCGCAGCACCGCTTCAATCTCCCGCTCTACCGCCAGTGCGACAGCGTCCGTGTGCAGATCGTACGTTGCCGCCGGATCGGCGTCGGCATAGCCGGCCAGCGCCACAATGGCGCCGGTGCGGGCGCCGCGAAGCGCGGCCACGGTCCAGAATACCGGCGCGGCACGACGGTGCGCGGCAGCCAGCCGCGCTTGTCCGTCAACGGCTCGCCGCTGAAGCGGAAGGCAAGCAGCACGCCGTCCCGCAGCAGGTCGGCGAGCGGCACGTTCGTCTCGTAATCCGGATCGGCATGGGACATGACGTATTTCACTTCAGGCTTCACCCGAATGACTTCTAGGAAATCCCGGAACAGGATGCCTTCCCACTGTATCGAATTTCGACCTGTATCGAATTTCGACCAGCGGGTCACGCAATGGATGTCGCAGCGCACCTTGACGGTCGGAATGGCGAGCAGTTCGCCGAATTGGAATAAGCGCGCCGACTCGACTCCGCCGAACACGTCGAGCCGCCAGAGGGATAGGTCCTATTTCGACACACCTCCCTCATGCAGGATCGGAAACTTGTCGGTTGGTGTCTGGCCAGGCGGCAGCCGGTACAGCTGCTGCGGGTCCACCTGCGCTCCGGACACGCCCTTCGACCGCTTCAACCGTTATGCTTTGTTTAACGCATTAGCTTGTCACCTCGCGCGAATCCGCATCATCTCGTGCTCGCACCTTGTTTCTGCGCGTCTTGCTGAAAGGTTTTATCGCGGAAGAAGAACTTATATCCCAGTAAATTGGTCTGTATTTGTCAAAACAATCTTTTAGCATTCTGTCGCTTCCTCTCGCTTTCCCTTCACCGGTATCCCTTTTGCTCAGGAAGTGTTGAATAATGTCCATCTTTTTCCATCTTCCAGCATCCTTTTTGTCCCGCATCCCGCATTTGACGATATCCCTTTCGCTCAGTTTTCGCTCAGTATGGCTTATTTCCAATCAGTAGAAAGCCCATTTGATCACATCTAAATTACTGCTCCAATAGGGGTTGAAAAATTATCAAACATATGTCATAATGGGAACATATATTCCTATTGCAATGGAGTTGATCGTTATGAAGCAGAAAAAGAATGTGGATTTCCCTCATTCCGAGGAAGAATGCATTGCCGCCCTGTACAACGCAAAGTGGCCTGAGGGCTTTCGGTGCCCGGAATGCGGATACGACAAAGCTTACTGCATCACGACGCGGAGATTGCCCCTATATGAATGCGCCAATTGCCACGCTCAGCCGTCACTCATTGTCGGCACTGTAATGGAAGGCACCAAACTGCCTGTGGCATCTTGGTTTCAGGCGTTTCGACTCCATGCCTCGCCTGACGGAATCAACGCCTTGCAGCTTTCCAAGATCATCTCTGTGACCTACAAGACCGCGTGGCTGCTCTGCCACAAAATCCGTCATGCCATGAGCCAAGCGGAAGCCGGCTGGCTGCTTTCCGGGCTGGTGAAAGTAACTTCAACGATTTACTGCATCCAGCATTTAACAAAACACAACTTCACCTGGCATGACCGCGAGCAGTCGTTGCTTATCGGCGCATCCGGAGCTCGGTCCGGACAGTTCGACACGATCAAACTAAAATTGCAAAACAAGCATGCTCTGGGGTTCAAACGGGAATTTCCTGACCCGGATGCGTTCATTAAGCAAAATGTAGCGGATGATGCGAAAGACAAGGTTGCCATCCTGAGCCTTCAAAAGCGGAATCGCGACTACAAAGTGACGCGGATCGCAGATTTGGCGCAGCGGCGGCTGGGCGCTCTGTTCGGAGGGATCGGACCCAAGCATTTGCAGACTTACTTGGACCAGTTTTGCTATGACTGGAATTGGAGGGGCAACTCGAAGTTCGACAATTTGCTTCGTCAATGTGCGCGGACCAGGACGATTATCTATCGGAAATTAATCGGGGCGACACTGCAGGAACAATCCGGACTGGCATTGCAATCTGCCGCTTGAATGGTTTGCCGGCAGTCAAGCATAAATCAAAAACTGGGAACAATTCGGATTTTCATTTGCAAACTGTTGTTTGAGTGGAAATATTTGCGATGTTGCTTGAGTGGAAATCTTTGCGATGTTGCTTGAGTGGAAATCTTTGCGATGTTGCTTGAGTGGAGCTCTTTGCGATGTTGCATGAATTGCAGAATAACGTGCCCCCGCTTCCTGAGCGAAAGGGATATCGTCAAATGGTAGATTCAAGCGAATTGCATATTCAAACATGGATAAAAATGGCGAGCCCACAAGGACCCGCCACTTTATCGAATGTTAGAGAATAATCGCGATCAACCCGCCGGAGCCTTCGTTAATGATGCGGCCCAGCGTCTCTTGAAGCTTGTAGCGAGCGTTGTCCGGCATCATCGCAATCTTGCCCTGGATACCTTCGCGCACGATCGAATGCAGCGAGCGGCCGAAGATGTCGGATTCCCAAATTTTGATCGGGTCCTTCTCGAAGTCCTGCATCAAGTAGCGGACAAGCTCTTCGCTCTGCTTCTCGGTGCCGATAATCGGCGCGAATTCGGATTCGACGTCGACCCGGATCATGTGAATGGACGGCGCGGTCGCCTTCAGCCGGACGCCGAACCTGGAGCCCTGGCGGATCAATTCCGGTTCGTCGAGCACCATCTCCTTGAGCGTCGGAGCGGCGATGCCGTACCCGGTCGTCTTGACCATCTCCAGCGCTTCGGCGAAGCGATCGTATTCCCGCTTGGCATGCGCGAATTCCTGCATCAGCTGCAGCAGGTGGTCCTTGCCGCGGATTTCCGTGCCGACGACTTCCATCAGGATGCGATCGTACAATTCATCGGGCGCATACAGATCGATTTCGGCGACGCCCTGCCCCATGTTCATGCCGCTAAGGCCCGCACGCGCGACAAAATCGTAATCCATGAACTGGGATACGACACGATCGACGTCGCGCAGCCTGCGAATATCCTTCACCGTCTCGCGGACGGAATTTTCGTAGCTCGAACGCAGCCAATGTCCTTCGTTCAACACCATGACCCAGCTCGGCAGATTGACATTGACTTCATGCACCGGGAATTCGTACAGCACTTCCCGCAGCACGCCCATCACTTCTTCTTCGCCCATCGCGGCAGCGGACAGCGTCATGACCGGGATGTCGTACTTGGCGGCGAGCTCGTTGCGCAAGGCGAGCGCTTCATCGCTGCGCGGACGCGTGGAATTGACGACGAGCACGAATGGCTTGCCGACTTCTTTCAGCTCGTTCACGACCCGCTCTTCGGCGTCAACGTAAGCGCTGCGCGGAATTTCTGCGATCGTGCCATCGGTCGTGACGACGACGCCGAGCGTCGAATGCTCCTGAATGACTTTGCGGGTACCGATCTCTGCCGCTTCCTGGAACGGAATCGGTTCCTCGAACCAAGGCGTCGAGATCATTCTCGGTCCGCTCTCATCCTCGAAGCCTTTGGCGCCGTCCACGGTATATCCGACACAATCGACGAGCCTGACGTTCACTTCCAGCCCTTCGGCTACCCGGATTTGCACCGCATTATTCGGCACGAACTTCGGCTCCGTCGTCATGATGGTGCGTCCCGCCGCGCTTTGCGGCAATTCATCGATGGCGCGGACCCGGTCGGCCTCGTGCGCGATGTTCGGCAGCACGACGGTCTCCATAAATCGTTTGATGAAGGTCGATTTGCCCGTTCGTACGGCGCCGACGACCCCGAGGTAGATATCACCGCCTGTACGCTCGGCAATATCCTTGAAAATGTCCACTTTTTCCACTGAGATTCCCCTCCCATCGTATTCGCAAAACGAACGCGCGCCGTAAGCAGCGACGGAACTCGTACACGAATTTGGACTGGTAACATTGTATGTGCGCGGATCGGAATTATGACCGGTTCGCCCAAATTGTTTGGCCAAGCCGACTGACGCCCGCCGGCGCTCCAGTAGTTATCCTCAACCAGCATATGTTCGCGCAGGAATGTGTATGTCTTTTGTCATATACAAAAAAAACGGACGCCCGGCCATCAAGGACCGTTTGTCCGTTACGCGATTATGGAGCATCCAACACGGCTTGCGGCATGCCGTCAACTTCACGGTAGACCGGCGATTTCACCGGCACGAAGTCGGAAGCATCGATCAGTCGCCGCCGCAAATCCTCGCCGTCCGTCGATTCGGCAGGTTTCTTCTTCATCGCATCGGCGATGTCGATCCTGTAATCGGCATAGACGCGGCCCGCCTGATCGACCATAAGCTCCAACGGGCGGTGGGAATAGACGCTGTTCAGCTTCGGCTGCTTCATGCCCAGCTTATCGAAATCCACGTAATGGAATCCGGGATCGGCTTCCGCAGCGGCAGGAATCGTGTTGCCATTCCGCTTGCGATAGGCATCGACCTGCTGCTGAACCGACGCGATGCCCTGGTAAGCGGCTACGTCGAGCAGTTTGACGGCAGGCTTGGTCTCCTCATCGATAATCAAGAACAGATAAGAGCCGCCGTTCTCGAAGGCAAGCTTCGGCACGCTTTCAACGTAGCCCGTCCGCTTCATCTTGGCGAAGTCGATTTTGAATTTCTCATACAAGGGCACGGACTGCTCGGCACTTTGGATCGGCAGCACGCCCGTCGCTTCCTGGTATCGATCGACCGCATCCTGCACTGCCGCTACCGCGCCTCTGGAAGATGCCTGGTTGCCCGGCGTCTGATCTTGCGGATACAAGCAGCCCGCCGACAGCAGCATCCATGCTGCACATGCTACAGCCGCGATCGGCCGCTTCCACCTGATTGCTACCACAGTTCGTCTCTCTCCTTCTGTTGTCGTTCCAACTGCTTGCGGATCGCCGCCTTCAGCGGATCTTCCGGCACCGTGACCGTTACGTTCGCCCGCACCCGCGCTTGACAGGACAGACGAATGCCTTCCGGCAGCAGCGAGCCGATCTTAAGACGTTCGGCGGTGCCCGGCTCTTGCAGCGCGGCTGCTTGATCGGGCGCTACCTCCACCTTGCACATCAGGCAGGAGGCCAGTCCATTGCAGCGGGTCCGAATCGATACGCGAGCTCTTCTGGAGGCGTCCAGCAGCGTAATGCCCGGGCGGACTTCGATGGAGCGGCCGTCCGGAAGAAACGTCACTTTCGGCATCGCTGCCCCCTCCTGTCCGGCACCGGCATCCGGCAGCGCTTATTCATCATCGGACATTCCCGCATAATATCGAACAAGCTTCCGATCGTCTGCCGACAGACTGTTGCGGACGAGCAGCTCGCGCAGCAGCGGCAAATGCTTGGCCGGTTGCCGTCTGATCATCTCGCCGACCAGCTCGCAGCGGTCCGTCCGCCCGCGCAATATATTGAAGACCAGCTCATGCCCAAGCGGAACGAGACGGACCGAAGCTTCACCCGCCCGATCGATATCTCCGGCAGCATGCAGCAATCGTCCCACTTCCGTCACGTAATGCGATTCGGCTGTGTCGATGCGAAAATCGCCAACCAGTTCTACGGCCGCGCCGGCGACGGCATAATGCGAAAGCACGGAGCGGTACCGCTCCGTCGTACTGAGCTGCTGCGCATCCGTAGACCATTGCCGCAAGTGCGCATGGATCGTTCGCGCATCTTCGGCGTCCGCGTATATATCGATATCCCGAGGCGTGCTCGCAAGCTTTGCCCCCCGCATGCCAAGCCCCGTGCTGCCGCCCAATACCCATAAAGCGGAGCACGACTTCATGCGTGCAGCCAGCGCCGCGACGGCTTCCTGCGCATAGGATTCAACCACGAGAAGCCCTCCTAGAAATAAGGCCGATTCGAAGCGACGATTTCCCCTTGCTTGACTACGACAGCTTGGCACCCCAGCCGAAAACCTGCATCGAACTCCTCCGGATCGAGCCTGTCCCATTCGGCATCCGTAGGTTCATCCAGCAGTTCGGCCCCTGCCGCAACCCAGCATCTGCACTTGGCGCAGGTGCCGCGGCTGCAATTGAATTGCCAGTCGATACCGGCTTTGAGCGCATGCTCCAGCAGCGTCGTACCTATACGGTTCTCCACCGTCTGCGTACGGGTTCGTCCAGTCAAAGTGATCATGCTTGTCCGAACCCCCTACAAAATCGATATCGCCCCGTAAATAAAACCGGCAATGAGCAGCAAAAACGCGACCAGCGACAAAATCGACCGAATCCAGCCTTTCGTCTTCAGCCGCGCGAAGGTAATCAATGCCGCCGCGAGCACCATCAGCCCGATGCCGACGAACGATACCCACATTTTCGTCATCGAATCCATTTCCAACGTCCGCCGCCTCCACTCTCTCCCATCTTCAAAAGCGTATTATACCACTCGCCGCTTGCCTTGACAAAAATAAAGAGCTTTCGCCGCCGCGAAAGCCCAAAAGTTCATTTTTTGATCATCATCTTCATCAAGCCTTCCAGATTGTTCATGTTCATCCCGCTCTGCTTGACGGCTTTCACGATCTCCTTGATCGTCTCTTCCGTCACCGGCACGCCGGCCATTTGCGAAACTTGCTTGATCAGCGCGCGCAGCTGCGTTTCGCTCTTCAACGTATCCGCATTGACGGAGCCCGCGATCCGCTTGATCGAATTTTCGGTAATATGCTTGCCTGTCTTCTTGTTCACCGTGCCGAGAATGTCGTTCGACAGCTTCTTATCCATGCTTACCCTCCTTAACCAATTCGCGATCGGGGGGAAATTCCTATGCATGGATAGCGTATGACCGGTCTTCCCGAATGGTGCGGGCTGCCGGATGAACCGGGCTCGGATTCTAAAGGTCCGGCTCCCCGGATTGCTCGATCTCGTGCGTGCGGTCGCGGCCCATCAGATCGAGCACCGCCTGACGCGGAGCCTTGCGCTCGAACAGGACGGCATGCAACTGTGCGGTGATCGGCATTTCCACACCGTACTTCTCCGCCAGCCGATAAGCCGACTCGGTCGTGCGCACGCCTTCGACAACCATGCCCATGCGCGCAAGCACTTCCTCGAGCGGCAATCCCTGCGCCAGCATCGATCCGGCCCGCCAATTGCGGCTGTGTCGGCTCGTGCACGTCACGACCAGGTCGCCCACGCCGGCCAGGCCGGCGAACGTCATCGGATTGGCGCCCATCTCGATGCCGAGCCGGGCGATTTCCGCCAATCCGCGCGTAATCAATGCCGCCTTCGCGTTGTCCCCGAAGCCGAGGCCGTCGGATAAGCCGGCGCCGAGCGCGATGATGTTCTTGACCGAGCCGGACGTCTCGACGCCGATCAAATCCGGATTCGTATAGACGCGAAAGTAAGCGTCGTTCATAAAATAGTCCTGGGCCGCTTGCGCGCAATCCTTGGAGGGCGAAGCCACGACGACCGTCGTCGGATGGCGCTCGATCACTTCCTCCGCATGGCTGGGTCCGGACAGGCAGACGATGCTGCTCTCTTCCCGGCCGAGCGTCTCCGCGAGCACGGTAGACATCCGTTTAAGCGAAGCGCTCTCGAAGCCTTTGGTTGCATGCACGACGAGCGCTTGCGGCGGCAAATCCGGCAACGCCAGCTTCGCCACTTCCCGCATGGCCGCGGAAGGAGGAGCGAACAGCACCATATCGACACCTGCCAGCGCTTCCTTCATATCCGTAACGGCGCGAATGCCCGCAGGCAGCTCGGCATTGGGCAGAAACCTGGCGTTGCGGCGGTGTGCGTTGATCTCCTCCGCCTGCACCGCATTGCGCGTCCAGAGCGCCACCGCGTGTCCGTTATCGGCGAGCACCCGCGCCAGCGCCGTTCCCCAGCTGCCGGCCACGAGTACTGCGGTCCGTTTAGGCGCCATGCTGCTCATTCTTCTTGCCGCCTCCCAATTTGTTCTCCGTCCCCTTCGCAAGCTTCACGATGTTGCTCCGGTGGCGATATACCGCCAATAGGGCGACGATGACCGCACCCCAGACGATATAGACGTCGCAGCCAAACAAAGCAGCCAATATCGGCAGCAGCAGGGCAAACAGCAGCGAGCCGAGCGATACGTATCGCGTGATTACAATCGCGGCTATAGCCACCGCGCCCGCGATCAGCGACGGCAAAAAGGCCAATATTGCCACGACGCCGATCGTCGTCGCAATGCCCTTGCCGCCCTTGAAGCGGAAGAAGATTGGCCAATTGTGCCCGATAATCGCAGCCAAACCGCAAACGACCTGCACCCATTCTTCGCCGCCAAGCCAGCGGCCGATCAGCACCGCGGCAATCCCTTTGGCGATATCAAGCAGGAATACGGCCAAAGCCGGTCCCTTGCCCAGCACGCGCAGCGTATTGGTAGCGCCCGCATTGCCGCTCCCGTGCTGGCGAATATCGATCTTCTTAAGCCATCTGGCCATCAAAATACTGAACGAAACAGAGCCGAGCAAATAGCTGGCTGCAATGCCGACGATCGATGCGAACAAAAGCGCTCTCCCCTAGTATCCTATTCTTGATCCGATTTGCGCCGCGAGAACAGTCGCAGCGGCGTCCCTTCGAATTCGAAAGCGGCGCGTATTTTGTTCTCCAAATAGCGTTCATATGAAAAATGCATCAATTCCGGCTCGTTGACGAAGATGAGCAGCGTCGGCGGCTTGACGGCGACTTGCGTCGCGTAGTTGACGCGAAGCCGGCGTCCCTTGTCGGTCGGCGGCGGCGTTACGGCGACGGCATCCGCGATCACTTCGTTGAGCAGGTGAGTCGGCACGCGCATCGCATGCTGCTCGGCTACCCGGTTCACGACCGGCAGCAGCTTGGCCAGACGGCTGCCCGTCTTGGCGGACAGATACACGATCGGTGCATACGACATGAACAGAAAATGGTCGCGGATCGCATTCGTAAACTGCTGCATCGTCTTGTCGTCCTTCTCGACGACATCCCATTTGTTCACGACGAACACCGCCGCTTTGCCGTTCTCGTGCGCATATCCCGCGATATGCTTGTCCTGCTCGATAATGCCTTCCTCGCCGTTAATGACGATAAGCGCGACGTCCGCCCGCTCGATCGCTTTCATTGCGCGCATCACGCTGTATTTCTCGGTCGATTCATAAACTTTGCCGCGTTTGCGCATGCCCGCCGTATCGATGAGCACGTACGGTTGGCCGTCCCGCTCGAACGGCGTATCGATCGCGTCCCGCGTCGTGCCGGCCACTTCGCTGACGATGACCCGTTCTTCGCCGAGAATGGCGTTGACGAGCGAAGACTTGCCCACGTTGGGACGGCCGATCAACGCGACTTTGATCACATCGTCGCCGTATTCCTCGTCTCCTCCTGCGGGCATCTTCTGCACGACCGCGTCGAGCAGGTCCCCGATCCCCGTGCCGTGCGCACCGGAAATGCCGACCGGGTCTCCGAATCCGAGTCCGTAAAATTCGTAAATATCGTCCGCGCGCTGCAAGTTGTCCACTTTGTTAACGGCCAGCACGACGGGCTTGCCTGAACGGTACAGCATCTGCGACACTTCTTCGTCCGCGTTCGTCACGCCAGCCTTGGCGTCGACCATGAACACGATGACGTCTGCCTCTTCGATCGCAAGCTCCGCTTGCATGCGAATCAGCCGGAGCATGCTGTCTTCCCCGCCCGTCTCGATGCCGCCTGTGTCGATCACGCTGAACATTTGTCCGTTCCATTCGCCGGTTCCGTAGATCCGGTCCCGGGTAACGCCCGGTTTATCTTCTACGATCGCCAGCCGATCGCCGATGATCCGATTGAATATCGTCGATTTGCCCACGTTCGGGCGCCCGACAATGGCGATGACGGGTCTTGCCATATTGTCACTCCTAACATCAGGATCTTTGAACGGAGTTCAAAGTCACTCCATAGCTACATCAGTAGCTGCCAAGCACCATCATAACATAAAAAAAAGGAGGTTGGAAAACCCCCCCTCAATTCGCTTCCTCTGACGCGCCTTCCGATTTACCAGCCGCCGTTGAACGTCAGGATCAGCAAGTAGATGTTCAGGACGGCGATCAACACTGCCACGAACCAGGACAGCACCTTCAGCCAGGGCGGATTGACGAATGCGCCCATCTTCTCCTTGTCGCCGGTAAATTTCACGAGCGGGATGACGGCGAACGACAGTTGAAGCGACAGGATGACTTGGCTGAGAATGAGCAGTTCGGCTGTGCCGCTCTCGCCGTAGATCGCGGTCACGATCACCGCGGGAATGATCGCGATCATGCGAGTCACGAGCCGTCTGAGCCAAGCCGGCATGCGGATATTCAAGAAACCTTCCATGACGATCTGGCCGGCCATCGTGCCGGTCAGGGTCGAGTTCTGGCCGGCCGCAAGCAATGCGACTCCAAACAGAATGCTGGCCATCGTGGAGCCGAGAATCGGCGCCAGCAGATGGTACGCATCGCCGATTTCCGCAACATCCGTAATGCCTGCCGTATGGAAAGCGGCGGCGGACACGATCAATATCGCCGCATTGATGAACAAGGCGAAGAAGAGAGCAATCGTCGAATCGGCCGTCGTGTACCGGATCGCTTGCCGTTTGCCAAGCTCGGTCTGATCGAACTTCCGGGTCTGGACGATGGAAGAGTGCAAATATAGATTATGCGGCATCACGGTCGCGCCCAGAATTGCGATCGCAATATAGAGCATCTGCGGATTTTGAATGATCTCGCCGCTCGGGACGAAGCCGCGCATGACGTCGGATACGACCGGCTGCGACAGAATGATTTCGATCAGAAAACAGACGCCGACAGTGCCGATGAGCGTAATGACCATTGCTTCGATATAGCGGAAACCTTTATTTTGCAGCAGCAGGATCACGAGCACGTCCACGACGGTAATGATGATGCCGTACATGAGGGGAATACCGAACAGCAAATTGAGCGCGATCGCCGTACCGATGACTTCCGCCAAATCGCATGCGGCAATGGCGAGCTCGCACAGTCCCCACAAGCCCATGGACACCGGTCTGCTGTAATGATCCCGGCAAGCTTGCGCCAGATCGCGCCCGGTGACGATGCCCAGCTTGCCGGCCAGCGCCTGCAGCAGAATCGCCATTAAATTCGATAACAGAATGACCGACAGCAGCGTGTACCCGAACAACGAGCCTCCAGCCAGGTCGGTCGCCCAGTTGCCCGGGTCCATATAACCGACGGCGACCAGGTAACCCGGGCCGGCGAAAGCCAGAAACTTGCGAAACCACGACCCGTGCTTCGGGATATTCATGCTGCGGTAGACTTCCGGCATCGACGGCTGCGAACGCTTCGTGCGCCAGCCGCGATCGGAGGCCAATTGCGGGGCTTGATCTTGCATATCGATTCACCTCAGATCTTCTTGGTTGCGGATGTCTGCCCTGTTCCAGGCTTGGCGCACGGCTCACATTGTTGCACAACTGCAACTTTCAGACTAAAAAAATGGGCTTCCATATCCTATGTGATTTTCTGAAACGCGTGACGATCGTTTCTTCGCTAATCTATATTGTAATCACTCAACAATGTTTGTCAAAGGAAACTTTTTCGGCACAAGAAAGCCGTCTCGCCGTAACGCCTCATTCAGAGACGTTAAGGAGACGGCTTCTGACTTTTTCTCGGTTTTACTTGAATTTGCTCAGCTTATCGCCGAATTTCTCGGCAAGCGTGAAGCTCATGCTCTCCGGCTCCGGCAAATTGGACGATTCCTTGGGCGCGCGTCCGGTGCGTTCCGGGCGTGCGGGCGCATCTTCCGTCTCCTTGATCGACAAGGAGACGCGCTTCTCCGCCGGATTGAAGTCGAGAATTTTGGCCTGCACTTCCTGGCCTTCCTTCAGCACTTCGTGCGGAGTGGCGATATGGCGGTGCGCGATCTGCGAAATGTGCACCAAGCCTTCCACGCCGGGCGCGATCTCAACGAAAGCTCCGAACGTGACGAGACGCTTGACGACACCGGTGACGATCTGACCGGTCTGGAATTGACCGACTGCGCTTTCCCACGGGCCAGGCTGTGCAGCCTTGATGCTGAGGGAAATTTTGCCGATGGACGGATCCACCTTCAATACTTTCACCTTGACCGACTGGCCTTCGGACACGACGTCGGCCGGATGAGCGACATGCTGCCATGCCATCTCGGATACGTGGACGAGGCCGTCGATCCCGCCGATGTCCACGAATGCGCCGAACGGCGTCAGCCGCTGCACTGTTCCTTCCAGCACTTGGCCCGGTTCCAGCGAGGCCATGATCTGCTGCTTCTTCTCCTCGTATTCCGCTTCAAGCACTTCCTTGGCGGAGAGGATGACCTTATTGTTCTCGCGGTCGATCTCCTTCACCTTGACGCGCAGGGAGCGGCCTTTGTAATCGCTGAAATCCTCGACGAAATGGCGTTCCACCATCGATGCGGGAATAAAGCCGCGCACGCCTACATCGACGACGAGACCGCCTTTGACCACATCGGCCACGACGATTTCGAACGCTTCGCCGCTGTCGAACTTCGCTTGCAATTCGTCCCACGCCTTGGGCGTATCGACCTGGCGCTTGGACAGCGTCAGCGTTTCCTTGGCATCGTCGATATTGAGCACCTTGGCTTCGACTTCCTCGCCGACTTGAACGGCATCGGCAGCATTGTCCAGATGCACGGAAGACAATTCGCGCAGCGAAATGGTGCCTTCATATTTATATCCAAGGCTGACGTATGCTAGGTTATCCTCGATCTTGACGATCGTGCCCTTGACGACGTCGCCCTTCTTCAAGGTGACGAGGTTATCCATCGCATCCTGGGAGACCGCTTCGGCCGTCTCGCCGGCTGCGCCCTCGGATGCGGTTGCCGCTTCCGCAGGAGCCGCTGCCTCTTGTGCTGCCTCTTGTGCTCCTTCTTGAGCCGCCTCTGCGACTCCCGTGTCTTGAACCTTCAACTCTTCAGACATGAAAATACCCTCCTCGATTCTGCCCCAACTTTATTTAAACCCGCTCATGCGGCGTCTAAATCATCACCAAAATATGCCTTTAGTATGATGGATTGCGCTTCGTTCCATGCATACACGGTCATTTCGACGGCTGGCCCGTCTGCATCATCTCGCGAATCTTGGACATAATCACATTCGTCGCTTCTTCCATGCTTTCGACGGTGCCGGCTTCCTTGACGTGAGCCAAGCTGAACGGCGCCCCGTAAACCGCGTACATCTTGCTGAAGATGCGGTAGGATCCGATCAAGGCGACGGGTACCACGGCTGCCCCCGAGCGAACGGCAATCGTAATGGCGCCGCGCTTGCCTGCGCCCAGTGTTGCATTGCGTTGACCTTCCGGAAAGATGCCCATCACATGGCCTTCCGACATCAGGTTGATCGCGGTGCGGATCGCTTCTTTGCTGACGGCGCCGCGCTTGACCGGGAATGCGCCCCATGCCCGAATGACCGTGGATACGACCGGCACTTTAAACAGCTTATCCTTCGCCATGTAATGAACTTTGCGGGGCACCAGCGCTCCAAGCGTAAAAGGATCCATCGCACTCGTATGATTGCTGCAAAGAATGACGGCGCCCTCGCGCGGAATATTGGAAACTCCCCTGGCTTCCAGCCGGAACAGCAGCCGATAAATCAACCGCACGATCGATCTGCTGAATGTGTATAGCATAGTTTACTTCTCCTCCGCCAAAATGGTTCTTGCAATCGCAAATCCCCATTCCGCGATTTCGCGGGCTACCTCTTCCGCCGATCGGCCGGTCGAGTCGATCCGCCTCGCGTCCTTGGCTTGAACGAGCGGCGAAATCGACCGCTGTTCATCGTCCCGATCCCGCTGCGCGATATCCGCTTCCAGCTGTTCGAGCGTAATGCCGGGAGAATCGCCCAACTCCCTGAATCGGCGCAGAGCTCGTTCCCTGGGAGATGCCGTCAGGAACACTTTCAGCTCCGCATCCGGCAGCACTTGCGTACCGATATCCCTGCCGTCCATCACAACGCCTTTGGCCCCGGCCATCCGGCGCTGCAATTCCGCCATGCGGCTGCGAACGCCTTCGATGACGGCATAACGCGATACTTGGCGGTTCACTTCGTGCGAACGGATCTGCCGACTGATGTCTTCTCCGTCCGCCATAACGAGCTGGCCGTCCGGTTCCGGCACGAGCCGAATGTCCAACTTGCGCGCCAGATCGCTCACGCCCTCGGCATCGTCCGCCGGCAAGCCGGCTTCCATGGCCTTTAGCGCCACAGCCCGGTACATGGCTCCAGTGTCGACGTATATGTAGTGCAGATCCCTGGCAACCATGCGTGCGACCGTACTTTTCCCGGCACCGGCCGGACCGTCGATCGCAATGTTGATAAGCGGCAGGCGCTGGTTCATGATGTTGGCTGCAATCCTCCTACTGGCAAACATGCAAACAAAATTATAGCATATACGGCTAGCTCAAGCAAAAAAGAAGGCCCGGCAGCTCAGCCGTGACCTCCGTCGTATAAATTGCCTTCCGCGCGTTCCGTCGGCGACAGCCAGCTTCTGACGATCGGCGATTGCATCGCGGCTTGCGCGGCGACAAGCAGGATGACGAGTATCAGTATGCACCTGCGCAGACGCTTCTCCACGCGGTCCGACCATGCGGAGAACGATGCGGGGTCGGGCGCTTTCCATTTGAATTTCATCCGCAGCCCTCCTGCACGCGATTTCGCCCTTTGTTTTCTTCCGTTACCCCTTATGCTTGTCCAACTGCCGCTCGAAGCAGAACCGGATAATCTTCTGCTGTTCCGATTCCTGAATGTCCAGGAATCTCATCATGACCAGGTGTCTGTCGGGTTCGACCGGCATGACGCGGACAATTTCCCCTTCGAACTTGGCATGACCGAGATTGCCGTTCCTGTAAGAAAGAAGCAGCCAGCAGGACAGGGTGCCTCCGGCGACGAGCGGCCACTTGCGGTCGGTGCGGAAGCTGAGACCCCCGCCGCCGACGTCGTCGGTTATGGCGGTGAAGCGCACCTTCTCCCCGATGCGGATGGCCAGCTCGAGCTGCGCATCGACCCGCAGGAAGCTGCGCCGCTGTTCCCTCGTAATATGCTCGGGGCTCGGCTTGCGCACGGAGAACAGGTTCACGACATCCTTCTTGACCCCGACGACGCTCGCCTCGAATGAATGCTTGACCCCGTCCCGCGTGAAGTAAAACATGCGGAACTGCTCGCCGGACTGCGGCCTGTGGTATCGCCGGCTCTTCTCGTCGAGCGGAATTTCCAGCCAGATCAATTGGTCGTCCATGTCCGCCACGCGGGAGCGGAACGTCGGAGCCGACTCGGAATCTTGAACGGGCAGTAATTGCAAGTAAGTCGTTTGGTTAATCTTCGGAAGCACCGGATAACCTCCATGTCGGATAAATACAGATTTTGCCGATCTGTAATGTACCCATTATAGCATGGCACAGACGAATGTGGAGGGCTCCGGTGCGGATTTTTCGCTGACGGTCAAGTGCGGTAGATCGCCTTCGTCTCGTCCGGAATTTGCTCGATCGATTCCTCGATTCCCGTGTCCGCATTCATATAGATGCGGTAGGCGGAACCGTTGATCTTGCCGACAAATTCATGACAGAGCACCTGCTCGTCTACGTCGTTCTTGATAATGGCCAGCGCGTAATCCTGGATGCGGAAATCCGGATTCAATGCTTTGGCGGCCTGCTCCTTGCCGATTTTCGGCTTGCCCGGCGCGAGCACCTTCGCCGCGAATATATGGTCCGTCGCCTGCAAGCCGACGATCTCGCCATTGTCGAGCGCGACGCGCACCGTCACTTTGTCCGGATAGATCCGAACGCCGTCCTTCGTGCCGGCGAACGTGAATACCGCGACATGGTCATATTCGTCGTACGTAACCGGAGTCATGCCCGGATACCCGTGGCGAGCGAGAAACTGCGAAGCTTTGTTGCGCGCGGTGTCGAAATCCAGCTTCCTTGTCTTCACCTGACGGGGATTCATATACCACAGCAAGTTGCCGCCCTTGCGCGTATACTCCATATGAACCTGATCTTGCGCCCCTTCCGTCGTGACCGAATAGGTGCGGAAGCTCGTCTGTCCGCCTGCCTCTTGAACGTGGATCTGCAGCCTCTCGTCCCCGATGAACGCCGCCGCCCGCGCCTGGACTTCCCCCGGCGACAGCTCTTTGCCGGTCAATCCGTCGGTGGACAACGCCCGCGTCGTCGATTTGGCCGTCGGTCCCCAATCCGTCTCCGGGTATGCGCCGATTTGTTTGTCCACTGCGCGGAAGCCGTCGATGATCGTATTGTCGTGCGGATTTTTCGCGCTCGCGATCGCCGTCTCCACGTCCATCCAGCGCAGCCGGTCATTGATGACGGCATCCTGGATTTTGCCGAGGTCGTCATTGATCTTGCCTGATTTGTCGTACAGCGATTTAAGCATCTTCATCTCGCTGTCGTTCAGCGGCTGCTTGGTCAGATCGCGGACGGACGTGCGGTAGGCGAAATCGGCGATCCGCGAAAGAAATTGTTCCGCCGTGTTGAACGGAAGCATCGCCAGCGGCAACTGGTTGATCTCGTTCTGCGCCTGGCTCGTCAGACGCCATACGTTGACCAGCCCTTTGCGCTGCATGCCGTACGAAGCGGAAGAAACGGCGATCGTCTGCCCCAATTCCTTCTTAAGGCTGCTCATGTGATGGTTCAAATCGTGGAACGCCCGCTGATATTGATTTTCGGCCTTGATCAGAATCGCGTTCTTCTCCTGATGCTCCTGATACCCCCAGAACAGCGCGCCGACGAACAGAACAGCAGCGATCGGAAACAGGATGGAGCTCATTCTTGCGTACATGAAAAGCCGACCCCTTTCATTCCCAGACTACGAATTTGGCGTTAGTGTGGGACAAAGGAATCGGCTTTATTCGTCTTCTTCAATCTCGAAATCCGCAGTATTGCTGCACAGGCACATCTTGAATCCGGTATCGATGTGCCCCTTCTCCTTGCGGCCGCGCAAAGTGAATTTCTCGCCGCAGCGATTGCAGCGGATAATGACCTTCACCCGGCTCGTCGTCATCGTGGGCATCTTGCTTGCCTTCCCTCCAACATGATCGGTTGCTCATCATGCTACAGTATGGACAGATTGCCTACGATTTAACCTCTTCCTCGCGCTTCAGCCAGCGAAACGGCGAAACGGCGTTCGCGCGATTGACCCGGCGAATGCCCCGGTACCAGAGCAGGAACATGAACGGAACGGCGATCCACAGCCAATCCGGGGACACCGTCATCATCATGAAATCGTAAACGCCGTGCCATGCCAACGGCAGCAAGAGCGCCATCCACAAATGATATTTTTTCTGCCTCCCGGCTGTAAATTTCGCGCGTCCCAACGAATATCCCATGAATACGCCGAAAAGCGCGTGTCCGGATACAGGCAGCAAGGCGCGAACGAGCAGCGTGCCGAACGTCGTCGGTTCCAGGAAGGCGTACAATACGTTCTCCAGCGTGGCGAAGCCCAGCGATATGGCTGTCGCGTATACGATCCCGTCGTAAGGCTCGTCGAATTCCGCATGGTTAAACACCATGTGATACAGCACGAAAAATTTGAGCATTTCCTCTACGCCCGCCGATATAACGAACGAGAACGTGAACGGAGAATCGCCCAGGTAGAGCGTGAGCCCGCGCTGCACGATCATGGCGGGCAAGACGACCAGCATGCCGGTGAAGAACAGCCGGACGACCATCGACAGCGGCTCGGCATCGTACCGGTCTTTCCAATAGAAATAAGCGAGTAAAGCCAGACCGGGCGCGATGGCGGCAGCCAATATGGACAGCAGCATGTTCTTCCTCCCTTCTGCCGCGTTCCTATCTCTCCTATTATACAGGCGCGAGGCGTCCGGCACATCCCTTTTATGCAAACTTTATATCCGAAATTAACGCCAAAAATTGAAAACGCGGCCCGAAGGGAGCCGCGTTGTTCTCGTTATGGCTGCCGAGGCAGTCAATCGAATTCAGCCGAAATGATCGGACAGCACTTTCACGGCCTGCTCGGCAATGATCAATTGCCCGTATTCCTCCAGCACCGCCGGCGTCGTCGACGAAGCGTTCCCGTACTCCGCCAATACGGCGATCAAGGCATGATATTCGTCGGTCTCCATGCCGGCCGGGTCGAAGACGAGCACCCATTGCTCCTGATGCCGGTACAACCGGCCTTCGTCCTTGTGCCGCCCTGCCAGCGCCAGCGTCTTCGCCGCGCCGATCGCGTCCTCGATGTCCGGAAACCGATATATGATAGCATCGCTTTGTTCAAGCGTGACTTCCATCTCGTATACTTCTTCTTCGATCTCGTCCAGATGCGAAGGATCCGTGTCGCGATCCTGCTTGCCGCGCGTTACGATGACGACCATGCCTTGCGCCGGCATCGCGAACACTTCGACCGCAAGCGGGCCGGACGCGTCGAAGCCGAGCTCGTTGTAAGCCTGGTCCATCATTTCGCTGAACAGCTCGTGCACCTTGGGAATCTCGCGCCACATGTCCTCTTTCTGGATCCCGCGTTCCGTCAAATCGTCAAACGTGAGGAAAATCCTTATTTTGTCTTGACTCAATCGCTCCATCCTCATTCCAGGACCCTCCTTCGCCGGATGCATGCCCGTGCAGTCGATGTCAAAGTCTGGTTATTCGCCTGTGAAGGCGACCGACGCAGTCGATGAAATCGACGACCCGGGCGGGTGATACGCGGGTGATAACAGCGTATGATCGAGCATATAATGTGTGATTGAATTTTGCTTTGACAACATGTTATCATTTATCCCCGCGAAATGCACTAGTGAATCGAAAAAACGGCGCAAGCCCCCTTAAAAAAGGAGATCTGCGCCGTTTTTTCGATCGGACGTCAAATTTGCGGCTGCTCGCTTTGCTTGAGAATTTCGTTGATTTCCTTCTTGACGCCCTCGTCTTCGGAAGCAATCCGGACGATCTCTTCGATCCCCGAATCTTCCTCCTCGGATGCATGCTGCTTCGATGCGGCATGTCCGCCCTTCGCTGTTCCCGTTTCGCTGCCGCCGCTGCCGAACAGCAAGCTTAACGCTTTGCCTTGCGTACCCTTCATGGAGCCGCTGCTCCGGTCTTTCATCATTTGCGACAAGCCGCCGGCCATGGATGCAAGAGATTGCTTGCGCAGCAGCATGACCGCTGCCGCACCCGCAATACCGCCCAGCACGAACGCGCTTAATTTCAAGATGGCCACCTCCTTTGTGATGTATATAGTGTGGCCGGGACAGCCGCGGACATGCGCGGTCAAATTCAGGAAATCGGCGAACGAGGGACAATTTCTCCTGCCATCGATTTGTGATACAATCGGAGCAAAACCGACAAAGAGCGGAGGAAATTGACAACATGACCGGATACACCCGAACCCCTTGGACAATCGCAGCCTGTTCCGCCGCCTTGCTCTTCTTGCTGGCCGGCTGCGGCGGTCAACCGAATGCAACGCAAGCGCCTTCGGCATCGGCGTCGACACCGTCGCCGAGCGTGTCGGCAGCGCCGTCATCGCCGGCGGCTTCCACGGACCAGGCGTCTCCTCCCGCGTCCGAAGCAGCTTCATCCGCGCCTGCAGACACGGGCCGGGAGACGGAACCCGCAGCGCAGCCGCCGCAGCCGACCTACCGCATGACCAAAGCTTACAACATCGTCCCGATCGACAAGGAACAAACGCCTGCCAAGATCGTCCTGCTTACTTTCGACGACGGTCCCAAATCTCCCGATACGCTCGCGCCGATTCTGGATACGCTCGACAAGCACAAGGCCAAGGCGATCTTCTTTGTCAACGGCTACCGCGTCAAGTCTCACCCCGAATTGCTCAAGGAAATCGACGACCGCGGACAAGTGATCGGCAACCACTCTTACGACCATATCGAGCTGGGCAAGGAGAAGGAAGACAAGATCCGCACGCAGATCGAGTCGGTTCAAGCCCTGGTTAAGGAAACGACCGGCAAAACGCCCGTCTTCTTCCGTCCTCCCTTCGCTTCTTCGAACGATGCCGTCCGCAGCGTGGCCAAGGAGAACGGATTGCTGTACATGACCTGGTCCAACGGGTCCCTCGACTGGAATTTGGGCAAGAACGTGAAAGATAAACCGCAGGCCGTTATCGGCCATGTCATGGAGCAACTGCACGCCGGCAGCAACATCCTCATGCACGAATTGCCGTGGACGGCAGAGGCGCTCGACGAGCTTCTTACCCAATTGGAGGACAAAGGATACGGCTTCGTCGACCCGAACGCGATCGAGCTGACGCAGCCGGGCGAATAGAAATTCCGAAAAGCGGGTTACCCGTACATTTTACGGCCCCACCAGATCATACCGATGACAAGCGCCGCGAACAGGAAGAGCAACGTCGAATAGAACCACAGGGACACGGGGGGCCGCTTCACCGGATGCACGGTGGACCGCGGCGGCATTCCCGTCTCCGGCAAGCCGGAAGACGCGGCCAGCTCGGCAATCGCCAGCTCCAGCTCCTCCAGCGTCAGATCGGGATTCGCCTCTTCGCCGCCGGGGCTCGCCAACGCTTCTTGTTTTGCTTGACGATACCGCGACCAGACCGACGATGATGACGATGATGATGAGGTATCGTTCTCGTTCATGCAGATTCCCTCCGAAAGCGGATGATAAGGCCCATTATGAAATCAATCAGGAAGTGGGCGACGATCGGTGCCCACAAACTGCCGGTCTGCAGCTCGATCCAGCCCAAGCCGTAACTGATGGAGAAGACGAGTCCTGTCGGGATCCAGTGGCGCAAATAGCGGACATGGATGGCGGCGAACACGATGCTCGTCCAGTAAGGCCCGATCGCATGCTGGATTGCGCCGCGGAACAGCAGTTCCTCGCACAGGCTGACGACGATGCAGATGACGGCAATATGCCACACGGGGCGCCCGCGGAAGATCCGTTCGTTGACGCCGCCGTCGTCTGCCGCTTCTTCCGGCACCCAGCGGGAGATCAAAAAGTCGACAGCCAGCACACAGAGCGCCAGTCCGACGCCCCATAAAGCGAACTGTCCGCCTGACGGCAGCTGCAGGACGCGAATCGGATTTCTCCCCTGAAAAAAAAGCCAGACCAAGCCGATAATGAAGGTAATCCCTTGCGTCGCATACAGATTGATCAGCAGCATCCTGTCATCCAATTCATCGACGGAAACTTGGCGGAATTTGATTTTTCGGAAGTCGAATTTTTTCATGGTCCCTCTATGTTAGCGTGTATTTTCATCCGTTGCCAGCCGTTCAAATCCGACCGTCCAAAGGAGCAATTATGGATAAGCGTTTGAGTCGTACCGACCTGGGTTTCTCGTTGATGTTTCTGCTTATGCTCGTGATCGCCATCGGCGCCTTCTTCTACGGGGTTAAAATCGGCGGAGACCGCGTCCGCGCCGAACAGGCCGAAGCGGTGGAAGCCGATGCCCAATCTTCGCCTGCCGCTCCGAACGCCTACCAGCAGCAGGACCTTGTTTCCTTTTATCATACCGTATTTTTGTCCTATCGTGAATTTGAAAACGAGTGGTTCTCCACTCTTGGGAAATGGAAAGCCGATTCCTCCGTCGATTTGACCGCTTCACTGAAAGAATTGGCGAAAACGGCGGATGCCAAATACGCCAAAATCAAGGTCGATTTCATCTCCCCTTCTTCTCCTTTGCTGACCGAAGCGCAGAACGACTATCTGAAGAGCCTCAAGCTGTTTTCGGAAAGCTTCTCCGCTTTGGCCAAAAATGCGGGCGCGATGAGCGCTGACGAATTGATCCGGCAATTGGACGCGCAAGCCTTCTTCACGGAGGGACGCAAGTACGGGCTGGATGGACAGAACGGCTACTACACGTCCATGCTGAAATGGGGCGCGACGGTCAATCCGGACATTCCCGGCGAATACCATACGCCGAATATTTTGAACCTGGACCAATGGAATTCACTGCCCCTGATCATTAAAAATAAAGTTTCGGCCGACTACTTGTCCGGCAGCCAGGCGTTCACCGAATTTCTGCCCCACGACTTGACGGCGAGAATCGATCAATTCATCCAATCCGGCCAAGCCGGCAAAATGAAGCAGACGACGATCGGCTCCGTCGCGGAGCTGCTCACCGGCACCGACGCGGTGCGCAGCGGCGATTATCTGTCCAACCGGGCATCCCTGTATGCGAACGAATTGCTTCCGCAGCTGCCTTTTTTCATCTCTGAACGGTAAATTTTCCGGCGATGTACGAATATTGTCGCTATTTCGCCATTGCATCGTACGGAATTTTCCTATAAAATAGTAAAATTGAACAAGGGGGATTGAGCGCATGTTTAAAGTATTGGTATCGGACCCGATCAGCGATCTGGGAATCTCGCTGCTGACGGAGGCAGCCGATATTGCGGTGGACAAGAAAACCGGACTCGGCGAAGACGAATTGGTCGCCATCATCGGAGATTACGACGCCCTGCTCGTCCGCAGCCAGACCCGCGTGACCGAACGCATCATGGCTGCCGGCAAGCGACTGAAGGTGATCGGACGCGCCGGCGTAGGCGTCGACAATATCGACCTCGACGCCGCCACGCGCAGCGGCATTATCGTCATCAATGCGCCGGACGGCAACACGATTACGACCTGCGAGCATACATTCGCCATGATGATGGCGCTCGCCCGCCATATTCCGCAAGCTTATCTGAAGACCGTCGGCGGCGTCTGGGACCGCAAATCTTTCGTCGGCGTGGAGCTTCGCAACAAAGTGCTGGGCGTGCTCGGCATGGGCCGCATCGGCAGCGAAGTCGCTTCACGCGCCAAAGCGTTCGGCATGACCGTGTACGGCTATGACCCGTTCCTGACGGAAGAGCGCGCGGAGAAGCTCGGCGTGAAGCTTGCCAGCGTCGACGAAGTCGTGCTTAACGCCGATTTCATTACCGTCCATACCCCGCTGACGCCGGAAACCCGTCACATGATCGGCAAGGAGCAATTCGGCCGCATCAAGCGCGGCGTCCGCATCGTCAACTGCGCGCGCGGCGGCATTATCGACGAGAAAGCGCTGATCGAAGCGATCGACGCGGGCGTGGTTGCAGGCGCCGCATTCGACGTGTTCGAGGAAGAGCCGCCGGCACCGGACCATCCGTTCCTAAACCATCCGAAGGTGATCGTAACGCCGCACCTGGGCGCTTCGACGATCGAAGCGCAGGAGAACGTGGCCGTGGACGTATCCGAACAACTGCTCCACATCTTGCGCGGCGAGCCGTTCAAAAATGCGGTCAACATGCCGCCGGTTCCGGGCGATGTCCTCTCCAAGCTCGAGCCCTACTTCTCGCTCGGCAAGAAGCTGGGCAGCTTCGCGGCGCAGGTTACGGAAGGTCCCGTGAAAGAAATCGCCATCACGTATGCCGGAGATCTCGCGGACGTCGATACGGCTCCGCTGACCCGTTACGTCGTGCAGGGCGTGCTCGCCCATCACCTCGGATCGGACGTGGTGAACGTCGTCAACGCCATGCACCTGGCCAAGTCCCGCAGCGTGAACATTACGGTCTCGACGACACAGGCGACCAAAGGCTTCACAAACCTGGTCAGCGTGACGCTGCGCTCAAGCAAGGAAGAACGCGTCGTCGCGGGCGCGCTCCTGAACGGATTCGGCGCGCGGATTACGCAGATCGACAAGTATCCGGTCGACGTCGAGACGCAAGGTCACCTGCTGCTCATCTCGCATCATGACAAGCCGGGCATTATCGGCCGCGTCGGCACGCTGCTCGGCGACAGCGGCATCAATATCGCCACGATGCAGGTCGGACGCAAAGTGATCGGCGGCGAAGCGATCATGGTGCTCGGCGTCGACAAGGACGTGTCGAAGGAAGTGATCGGCCAGTTGGTGACGCTGCCCGAGTTGAATAACGCCAAAGAAATTCAACTGTTCTAGTTTTTGATGTTCGTTACACCCTATAACACGGGGAGCGGCTCTCATCTCGCTCCCCGTGTCTTTATTCATGGCTAACCACTTCCCCCTTCCTCCTGCCCTGTCTTGTCTCCTGCCTTGGAATTCCTGGCGAATGCCCCATCTGCTTCTTAAACTGCTTCGAGAAGGTGTACGGGTCTGGGTACCCTAAGGTCAAAGCGACTTCTTTGACGCTCTGATTGCTGTCAGAGAGCATGAAGCTGGCATATTCAAGCCTTGCCTTCGTTTGGTACGCCACCGGAGTCATGCCATATTGCCGGATAAACAGCTTGCGGCAATATTTCTCCGACAATTGCGCGAGCTCCGCCATTTCCGCAGGCGTGTAGTGCACTTCCGGATGTTCGTCGATCGTTCGCTTCATCTTTTCGATTCTTGCATCCCACTGATAGGCTGTATTTGCACTTTTCAGTTCCTCCGCGCACCGGAACAATATTTCGCTCAGAATGGCTCCGCACAACTGGTCTCTATATGCCGACTCATTCAAATAGGTATCATGCAATCGCAAAAATAACTGTTGAAACAGGAATCGTTGTTTCGGAACGAAGGAGAAGCTGAATGGCTCGGCCGACGCAAACATTTCTTCAACAGGCAGTTGTGTCCGGCAATCGTACAAGCCGAAACGAACCGGTATTATGACCGGAGGGTCTTCATGGTTCTGTTCAGCGTTATGGAGCATGCCGCGGCTGATGAAAATAAGCTTGTGCTTCTCGAACGGAATCCGGACGGCTGTCTCTCCTTCTCCGACGAGATAGTGTCCCTGTCCGCCCAGGACTAACAGGATATGATAGTCCGCATTGATGCGGTCGCTTATCTCCCAATGCCGGGGAACCTTCACGTGATAGCAGGTGTGTATGTTTAAGCAACAGGAAGAAGGGATGCGGCCAACGAGCTCTTCGAAGCCGTTATGCCCGCTCATGCTTTGCCCATTCAGGCTATCGCTCCGAATGTCTGAATTCCGCCTCTTCGCCGTCATACAGCCGCCCCTTCCTCCGGATCTGTCTCTCACCGTCGTAACAGATGCACCAAATTTGACATCCGATTGACCAGCCGAAGTATTTTACAGACCTGCCCTCTCCCCTATACTAAATATAATTACACAGGAATGGAAGGTATCAACATGACCAACAAACCGAATATTGTTATCTTGTTCACCGACGATCAGCGTTTTGACACGATTGCCGCCCTGGGGAATACGGAAATACACACACCGAACATGGACGCGCTCGCGGCTCGCGGCGCCGCATTCACGCAAGCCCATATTCCCGGCGGCACCAGCGCTGCCGTATGTATGCCCAGCAGAGCCATGCTGCACACGGGCAGGACACTGTTTCATATTGAACGGGAAGGGCAAGGCATCCCCAAGCAATATACGACTCTGGGAGAAGCTTTCCAGCAAGCCGGATATCGCACGTTCGGGACCGGCAAATGGCATAACGGAACCGCTTCTTACGCGCGCAGCTTCACCGACGGAGGCAACATTTTTTTCGGGGGCATGTGGGACCACTGGAACGTGCCGATGTGCGATTTCGATCCGACAGGCGCCTATGACAATCAAATCCGCTTCACCCCGAATTTCATGCACAGCAATCAGACGACGAAGGTCCATTGCGACTACTATGCAAGCGGCGGCCATTCGTCCGAGCATCTGAGCAACGCGGCCGTCAACTTTATTCAGGAATACGATTCACACTCGCCCTTCCTGATGTATGTGTCTTACCTGGCTCCGCACGATCCGAGGAGCATGCCGCAGCGGTTCAAGGACATGTACGATCCCGCAGCGATCCGGCTGCCGGCCAACTTCATGGATCAACACCCGTTCGATTACGGAGTCAGCCAGATCAGGGACGAGAAGCTGGCTGCCTACCCGCGCGAAGAATCGGAGATTCGCAGGCATATCGCAGAGTACTATGCGATGATCACCCATCTCGACGAGCAGATTGGCCGTATTCTCGCAGCGCTCGAACAGTCCGGGAAGCTGGACGATACGATTATCGTGCTCGCCGGAGACAACGGACTTGCCGTCGGGCAGCATGGGCTGATGGGCAAGCAAAGTCATTACGAACACAGCATCCGGGTGCCGCTGCTGCTGTCCGGCCCGGGTATCCCCGCAGGGCTCAGGCTCCAGCAATATGTTTACTTGCTGGACCTGTTCCCCACCTTGTGCGACTTGTCGGGCGTTGCCGTTCCCGCTACCGTCGAAGGCAGGAGCCTGCGCCCGCTGCTGGAAGATCCGGCACGTTCGGTGCGGGATACGCTGTATTTCGCCTATTGCGACCTCATCAGAAGCGTCAAAGACCGCCGTTACAAATTAATCGAGTATGCCGGCGCGGTTCGAACGACCCAACTGTTCGATCTCGTTCATGATCCGGAGGAGCGGCACAATCTGCACGGGCTGCCGGCATACGAATCGACGGTGCAGGCTTTGCGTCAGGAGTTGTGCCGCTACCGGGATGAATGGGAGGATATCGGCCATCCGCTGAGCCTGTCATTCTGGGCCGACTACGAACGGCGATCCAGCTAGCCCTTGAGCGAGCCGATCATGACCCCTTTCACAAAATGCCGCTGGACAAACGGGTAAATCGCAAGCACCGGCGCGGAAGCTACGACGATCAAAGAGTATTTCAGGAGGTCCGCCAATCCTTGCCGCTGCGACATCTCCGTCACATCGGCAAGCATGTCGGTCGTGACCTCGTTCTGCACCAGGATGGTGTTCAGCACAAGCTGCAGCGGATATAAATCCTTGTTCTTCAAATAGATCAACGCATTGAAAAACTGATTCCAGTGCCCGACCGCATAGAACAAGCCGATCACCGCGATAATCGGAGCCGATAGCGGCACCACGATTTTCCCCAGAAATTTAAAGTCGTTGCAGCCGTCTATCTGGGCGGCTTCCAGCAATTCGTTCGGGATCGTCGATCTGAAATACGTTCTGGCGATGATCAGCTGCCATACGCCCAGCGCCGCGGGAATGATCAGCGCCCAGCGCGTATCCAGGAGCCCCAGATCCTTGACCAGAATGTAGCGGGGAATGAGCCCGCCGTCGAAGATCATCGTGAACATGACCAGAAACATATAGAAATTGCGCAAATAAAAATCTTTACGGGACAACGGATAGGCCGCCAATATCGTCATGACGATGTTCAGAGCGGTGCCGACAAACATATAGAAGAACGAGTTTGCATAGCCGGTCATGATCATCTTGTTGCGAAAGACCGCCTTGTAGCCCTCAAGCGAGAGATCGACCGGCCATAGCCACACTTCTCCGGAGACGACCGCATCCTTGGAGCTGAAGGATGAGCTCAGAATATAAATCAACGGATACAACACGACAAGAACCAACAGCAACAAGAAGAGATGATTGACAAGATCGAATGCCTTGTCGCTGTCCATGAGACGCACCTTCCGGGCATGGTCCGCACGCATTCCGGAACCTCCTACTCTTACCACAGGCTTTCCTGCTTGAATTTTCTGGCGGTTTGGTTAATGGCAAGCAACAGGAACATATTGACGACCGATTTGAACAATCCGATCGCAGTCGCATAGGAGAAATTGACCAGATTGGACGCCAGGCCCACTTTATACACATAAGTATCAATGATTTCCGAGGTGCGCAGGTTTAGCGGATTTTGCAGCAGAAGCACTTTCTCAAACCCGATATCCATCAATCGGCCCACGTTCAGAATCAATAAAATCATCGCAATCGGCATGATGCCCGGCAGATCGATATGCCACATCCGCCGCATCTTGTTCGCGCCGTCCATGATGGCCGCTTCGTGCAATGCAGGGTCAATCGCGGCAAGCGCAGCCAAATAAATGATGCAGCCCCATCCGACGTTCTGCCAGATGTCCGACCAGACGAAGATGGATTGAAACAATCCGGGCTTGGCCATGAAGTGAACGGGATCAATCCCGAACAGCATGAGCCCGCGGTTGATCAACCCGGCTCTGGGGTCGAGCATCTGCAAAATAATGCCTACCATGACCACGACGGAAATAAAATGCGGCGCATAGGTGATCATCTGCACCGTTTTCTTGAACTTGGCGTTCTGCACGAAGTTCAGACTGAGCGCCAGCAAAATCGGGAACGGAAAGCCTGCCAGCAGATGGTAGAAGGACAAGCCGATCGTGTTTCCGAGAATTTTCCAGAAGTCATAAGAGCGAAAAAACCGGACGAAGTAGTCAAACCCGATCCAGTCGCTTCCTTCGATTCCCTTTACGGCAACGAAGTTTTTGAAGGCGATCTGGGCTCCGTACATCGGATAGTATTTGAACACGAGCAGATAGATCAGCGGGAGCAGAAACAGCGCCTGCAGCTGCCAGCTCCTTGCCAATTGTTGAACGGGAGATTTCATGAGAGCGGTATTCCCCTTTCAGCAAGGGAAGGGAGCGCCGTCGCTCTCCCTTCCCTCTTGCCGGCCTATGCTTGTTTATTTCTTCACCGCATCGTATGCCTGTTGGTAAATATCCACATAGGTTTTCAGATTCATGCCGTCGAGCGTCTTCAAGTATTCGTCCCAGCCCTCGTCAACCTTCACATCGCCGGTCGCAAATCGGGCTATCATCTGATCCAGATACCCGTTAATTGTCGTTTTCAATTCCACGATCTGGGCCGCTTGCTCCTCTGTAAACCACAGCTGCGGAATCAATTCGCTCGGATCCGGAATATACGGGTAATACTTGTTCATCGTCTCGTCATACAGAATGACTTCCTGGTTTTCCGTCGGATTCACGGCCGATTCGCCCAAGCGGAATTCTCTGGATTGATAGGTCGGGTTGATCTGGGCCCAGCCTTCATTCTGCACGTTGCCAAAAGTTTGCAGCCGTGTCCACGTGGCCGGTTTGCCGTTAATGCCGACTTCATCCGGCTTCGCGTCTCGCCATGCCACGTTCTCGGGACCGAATTGCGCAAGCTTCATCGTTTCCTCATTGTAGAAGCCTTCGCTCCATCTCAGCGCAACATCCGGATGCTTGGTCGCGCTCGTAATGATCATGCCGCTTGCGAAATACTGAAGCAGCGGTTTGAACGGCGTCACTTGCACGCCTTCCGGGCCGCGCAGCGGCGGAACCGCCTTCAGATCCAGCCACCTGCGGCTTTCGCTGCCGATCTGGGCAATCGTGGAAGGCGCAAGTGCGGGAGCTGCGCCGACAATAGCGACACCGGGGTTTTCCACCAGTTTCTTCAATTGGTTGACATCCTGGGTGAACGTCTCCGGCGCGAGCAGTCCATCCGCATAGAGCTTGCGGATATACTTCATCGCTTCCTTGTATCCGTTCTGCGTAAATGCAGGTTCGATCTTCCCGTCCTTAACAATCAGCCGATTATTATTTTCCTTGTCGTAATAGACGAACGCACTGGTCAGGAATCCTTCAATCCCGTTTGCGCCCGCTTGCATCACGCCGGCGAGCGGGATTTCATCCGCTTTGCCGTTGCCGTTGGGGTCCCGTTCTTTAAACGCTTTCAATACGTTATAAAACTCGTCGGGCGTGGTCGGCATCTGCAAGCCGAGCTTGTCGAGCCAGGTCTGGTTGATCCACATCTTCTGCGGCATGGAGCAGTGATCGCATTCGGCGTACATGGGCAGCGAATAGATCTTCCCGTTAGGCGCCGTCAACGCCTCTTTCACAAGCGGATTCGCCTCAAATACTTGCTTGATTTCGGTGCCTTGCTTGTCGATCAAGTCGTTCAACGTCAGGAATATTCCTTGCTCACCATATACCATCAATTGCGAAGGACTCACATCGAACTTCATAATGAGGTCCGGGTAATCGCCGCTGGCAAGCACCAGGTTCAGCTTTTCTTTCGCCTGATTGGTCGGTACAAACTCCCATTCGATGTGCACATTCGTTTTCTCTTCATACCATTTGGTGAAGGCGTTCGTCTCGATGTCTTCGATGCGGCCGTTGTCGATGGCCATCACCCGCAGGGTGACCTTGTTTTTGACGATCGGATACGTGCCCGGCGGCGTCAAGTTCGAATCCGCTGCCGCGGCAGTTCCGGACGCGGACGGTGCGGCCGTCCCGGGCGCTGCGCCTTTGTCGCCGCTGTTGTTGCCGGAGCTCGAGCAAGCTGTAAGCGCCAGGGTGAACAGCAGTACTGCGGCAATAACCATCATACCCAGCTTTTTCATGTGTTTCACAACCTCCCTTGAATATAGCGGACAGCGCCGCTTATTCATAACGATAGGAGAACAGCGTCTGCCTTCACAGATGCAATGTTTGAAAAACTGTGCAGAATTCCAGAAAACGTGTAGTCTCATCGTCCGATCGTGTGCAATTTTACCGAAACTGTGCGGGGCGCCCGGTCGACAACGGCTATGCCAACGAGCTTCTATAGGTGTTGGGAGGCATGCCGAATATGCGTTTGAAAGCCCGGCAAAATACGTTGGATGAATAATACCCGACACGCTGGCTGATCTCATTCACCGACAGGCTGGTTTGAAGCAGCAGCCGCTTGGCTTCCTCCATGCGCAGCGTATTCACATATTCCGAGAAGCCGACACCCACTTGCTCTTTGTAAAATTGCGACAAATATTTCATCGAGATCTGAAAATGATCGGCAACCATGTCCAAGGTCAATTCAGGATTGTGAAAGTGAGCATGAATGTATGCCTGTACGTTCTGTTTCAATTGTTCATTGTGGCTCTTCTTGCGGCTGTTGACGACCAGGCAAATGTTGCCGATGATTTCCACAATCGCCGGGTAGCCTTCCTGCGGGTTCTCCATCGCGTCCAACTGGCCGATCCTTGTATGGAACAGGCTTAATTCCTTCTCCTCGGTCAACGCGAGCTGTTCGACGATCTTGACAACGCTCCCCCACATCACTTGGATAAACAATCGCAGCATGGGCAAAGCCAAGTTGCGTTCCTGGAAATTGCATTGGTACAAGTCCGTGAGCAATGGCGCGGCATGGTCCCAATCGCCGGCTTTGGCGAGATTGATCAGCTTGTTTTCCACCTCGGCAGGATAGTAATAGCTGTTGCTTTCCTTGGGCATTTCGCGATGCCACAGCACCTTGCGCTGGCTCTGAATTCCGAAATAGTTCAGCGTCTGCAACGCCTCGTTGTAGGAAGCGGATATCCCTTGCAGGTCATCGCATATCCCGCCGATAGCCAGCTTCGGATCGGGCGGGGAATAGTCTTTCGCGATTCCGGTTCGTTGGGAAAGCTCGGTTATTTGACCGGCAATGCGCTCGATCTTGAAGTTCAGGGACGCGGCGCTCTCTCCTCTTCCGTCCACGGTCAACAGCAGCGCGATTTTATCTTCTCCCACATCATGCATGTAGTCGCTAACGTCCATGATGTTCCTGAGCATATCCTTGACGAGCACTCTCCCGGCATCCAGTTCCTCCAAAATATGTTTCGTAATCGTGTCCCGATAGCCGCTTAGATGAACGACCGCGACCAAATAGCGACTGCCATGGATAAAGATGCCGACATGCTGCATCAGCATCTTCAAATCTTCCTCCGACTTGAAATCTCCCTTTAATAACCGTTCGAAGAATACGGCGCGGATGATCGGCTGCTGTTCGCTGATCCGGGCTTCCAGTTCTTCATTGTTGCTGATCAGCTTGCGAACCGGCTTGCTGCTCCGGTAAGCCAGCGCAAGCGCAATGAGACAACCAAGCAGCAACATGATGGAAGCCACCCAGTAATAGAACTGTTTAATGTAATTAACTTTCATCAGCACGATGTCGGGCGACTGAACGGCCACATAAGTCCATCCGTTCTGGTCGGATGAAGTGTACGTCACCATCATTTGGTTCGTCTCGTCCGAGGGTTGAATGACCCCCGTCCCCTTGTTGAGCGCAAGGCCCGAAGGGAGCGCATGGACTTCCCCGGACGCAGAAAGATAACTGACGATTTGCCCGGTGTTATCCGCGATATAAGCCCAACCGCCGCCCGACAAGTTTAACCCGCTCAGCAAATTTTTGATTTTGTTATTGTCCAGCAGCACCATGACCGTACCCTGATGATAGCTTGGATTGCCCAGCGAATGGATGTAGGTGACGACCTCATAGGATTTGCCTCTGAACACCGCGGCTTCCGCCGGCAAGTATTGTTTGCGGTATTTGACAAGAAACTCCTGCTTCCAGTCGGCATAGTTCATGTCGTTGTAATGCAGCGTATCTTGATAAAATTCGGGCAGGCGATAAGTTTCTTTCGCCGACAGCGCCAAATCGCTGTTGCTGAACAAGATATAGTAGCCCAGAATGAAATCGTTCGTTAACGCATATTCGTTCAACCCGCCGCGGGTATCCAGAATGCGGTAGGTGTTGGATCCTGTGTAGGCGTCTTGCAGAAATTGAAAGGAGTTCACCTTGCTGTTCTGAGCCATATTCCTCGCATTCTCTTCAATGAAAGCCAGCTTGCCGTCGAGCGTTTTCATACTTTGATTCAGCACCGTCTTGTTGGTGTGCATCACTTCGGCTTCTATGACGTTGACCGTTCGGTCGTAGATGATCACGCCAATCATTAAAGGAAGGCACAAGATGATCAAGTATGACAACAGGAACCGAAAAGCAATGCGATGGTCCCCCGCTTGCTTGAAGCTTTTCAACGGCATCGACCCCCTGTCTCTTGCAATCGCTTTCAGTTGTTTGGCAAATCAACCTGCCCCCTCATTCATCGGTTGATTTGGACTCATTGTAGCCATCATAGCGAATGAATGAAAGTTGCATTTCTCCCGATTGAATGAAAATAGCCGGATTCCGACTAGGAACGGCGATCCACCTGCAACGGAACGACGTCCGCCGTTTCCATATAGAAGTCAAGCAAGCGTTCCTTCAACATAAGGAGTGTATCGCGCAGATCCGGATCGTCAATCAGATTGTGAAGTTCCTCCGGGTCGGCGCGAAGGTCGTAAAGCTCGTCGCGCTCATAGAGCCGTTTGACATACTTGAAATCCTTCGTTCGACACATCACGGCCTTCGTGTGCTCCGGGCCCTCCTGCTGCTGCAAGGAAACGCGGGGCCAGTACAAGCCCGTCGGCACATTGTTCGCCGCGATGCCCTTCTCCATGCACTGCTCCTCGCCTCTCAGGCGGCCGCCCTCGCAAAATACGGCATCGCGATGCACGTCCTGGACCCCCTCCATCAGCGGCAGCAGCGAGCGTCCGAAGCTGGAATGCCCCGAAGAAACGTCCGCTAATGCCTCGACCGTGGCGGGAAAATCGACAAGCTCCACGAGGTCGTCGCGAACCCCCGGCACAACAGGCACTCCCTGCGGGGGCTTCACGATAAACGGCACTCGCACCAGGCAATCCTCGAAAGTGTTCTGATTTTTTTCCACCAAGCCATAGTCCCCTGTGAAGTCGCCGTGATCGCTGAAAAAAAACAAAGCCGTCCGATCGTATCGACCGGAAGCCTTCAACGCTTCCACGATCATGCCGAACTGACGGTCGATCCGGGCGCACATCCCGAGATAGACCGCCCTGAGTTCATCGAACCGCTCCTCGGTCCAGCCCTGGAGCCGCTGGTTGTCATAGATGCCTTGCAGCATGCTTGGCTTCTTGTCCCATTGAGGAGTCGGCTTCCTGGCCGGCAGCTTGCTTCGATCAATGAGGCTGAACCACGGCTCCTCCACTCCGTAGGGGGGATGCGGATAGAGCAGCGGCAAATAGAGGCAGAACGGCTCATCGCGATCGTAAGCGTTGATATAATCCACCGCGCCTTCCACATAAGCCCAGTCCGAATCCCGGTAAGCCTCCCCGGCTTCCGCTTCCAGCTTGCCGGCATAGAAGGAATAGAAGTTATCGCCTTCAAACGGGCCGCGCCAGCGCTGATCCACGTTGAGTCCGGGCCGGATGTTTCCCGTCGGCTTATACTTCACATGACAATAAGGCGCAAGAGATCGCTCCGCTGAAATCAGATCGTTCTTGCCGCCCCACCAGACGTGATAGCCGTTATCCTTCAACGTCTTGAGCAGCACCGGCTCGTCGTCATGCATCATGTGATACATCGTACGGTGCCCCCTGACGTGCGGATACCAGCCGCTCATGAAGCTGCAGCGGCTTGGCGTACACACGGGATTCTGGCAATAAGCGTGGCGGAACGAAACGGCATCGGTGCGGACGATCGCATCGAGATTCGGCGTGACCGCGGCGGAATTGCCCAGATGGGCCAACGCGTCGGAGCGAAATTGATCCGGGTTGAAGATGACGATGTTCGGCTTCATGACGCACTTCCTTCAGACGGCTCAAGCGGCTCCAGACATGCCAGCAAATGCGCAGGCGCTTCTGTCTGCGCGGCGACATCCCGGGTTTCCATCGGATCGTCCGACAGGTCGTACAGCCTCATGCCGCTATCCTCTTCGCGGATCAGCTTGTGCGTCCGGTCCGCCGCCATCTTCCAATGTCTGCCCCTCCAGCACAGCTCCGATACCTGATAGGTTCTGTGCTCCTTCGCTTGTCCGGCAAGTACGGGACCCAGCGAGATCGCGTCGATCGCTTCCGGCATGGTTCCGCCCGCCCAATCGACGAACGTGCCCGCCAAATCCTGAAGCTCCACCATCGCTTCCGAATACGCGCCCGGCCGCACGCCCGGCCCTCTGACGACGAGCGGCACCGACACGGAGCCCCGCTCCGGCAGACACTTGCCGAACTTGTCCAGATCGCCCAGCATATCGCCATGATCGGAGGCATACACGACGTACGTATTTTCCCATTCCCCGCGCTTCCTTACCTCATCCAGCAGCATGCCGATATTCCGATCGATATTTTCCAGCATGGCGGCATAATTCTGGCGAATCGCATTGATCTGCGCGGCATCCAGACTGCAGGCGGCAGCGCCCGGCAACTGCGCTTCCTCCCACGCCTGCTTCATCTCGCGCGTAATGTCCCATGGCCCGTGCGGACCCGTAAAGTTCACCTGCAGAAACCAGGGCTTATCGGCTGGAAAATCGCGAAGCATGCGAATGCCGTTCTGCGTCAGCCAATTATCGCAATAGGCATCCTCCGGAAGCTCGGTCGGATCGGTGCAATTGCCCCGGCCCGACATATCCTCTATATGCAGTTGCGCAAGTCCGCGGTCATATAAAAATTTCATATAAGGATCCTTGGGCGAGGTCTTGCCCGATATAATGGCGTCAATCTTGCCCGCATTGTCGATGCCCTCCGTAAACCCGAGCGTCCCCAGATCGTCGATCCAGCCGTCCAATCCCCACCAATGGGTCGCTTTATGCAAGTCGAATTTCCCAACCCCGCCGACGGAATAGCCGGTCTGCTTCAGCACGGAGTAGAACGTTCGCTGGTTCAGCGGATAATCAGCGGCATTATCCGCCACCCCGCATTTGTCGTAACGTAAGCCGGATGCCAGACAAGCTCTGGCGGGAGCGCAGAGCGGGGAAGGCGTCATCGCATGGGTGAACGTCATGCCATCCGCCATCAATCGCTCCATCTGCGGCATCCGAATTGCCGGCTGCTCCAGTCCCAGGCGGTCAAATACTTCCGGAGCATAAGGCATCCAGTCTCCGCGATGGGTGTCGGGAAATAGAAACAGAATATTCGGTCTTGTTTGATTCACGCGTTGCCCTCCCATTTTCGCAAAGCCGAATTACAAAGTATCCAGCGTATCCACCAGGATGCGATCTTCCTTCAATTCCAGACAAATGACCGAATCGATCTCGTCCGGTTGAACCGCAGGAAGTTTAATTCTGGTACGATGCTGCTTAAGCGATGTAACATAAAGCTGCTTATATTCGACTTCTTCTCCCGACCCGAGCACATACATCTTCGTGATCTCGTTGGCCAGGCAATGAATGACCAGGTTGTCGGCCCAATTCAGGATATGCATGAACAGCTTGCCGGGCTTGTAAGTGAACATCCCCCAGCTTTGTTCATACGGAAATACCGGCATGGCCTGGGTGCCGTAGATGCTGTCTCCGTATTTCCCCAGCCAGCTTCCCACCGTCCGCAAGATTTCCTGGCTGGCTTCCGGGATGACGCCTTCGCCGTCCGGCCCGACATTCAGCAAATAATTGCCGCCCCGGCTGTTGATTTTCACCATCAATTCGATGATTTGCCTGGGCGACTTCCAATGATGGTCATCGTATTTGAACCCCCAGGTTTCGTTAAGCGTGGCGGGCACCTCCCAGTCGCCCGGGTACGGGAGTGCAGGAATCATGTTGTCGCCCGTGCTCATGTATTCGCCGTACTCATTGCCGATTCTCCCGCTGACGATGCAATTCGGCTGAATGCTCTTGACGAACTGCGCAATTTCCCGGCTATGCGATTCTGACATTTCCATCGGCGTGTCGAACCAGATCAAGCCGATATCGCCATATTGCGTCAACAGCTCCCTGAGCTGCGGCTTGCATTTATGCTCGAGATACACATCGAATTGCTTCCGGGCATCCGGCACGCCCCCGGAACCATAACCGTTCGGATCATGCCAATCCTGCGCTTGAGAATAGTAGAAACACAGCTTGATCCCCGCAGCGCGGCAAGCGACGGACAGTTCTTCGATCGGGTCCCGCCCGAACGGCGTAGCGTCCACAATATTGTAGGGAGAACAACCGGAACGGTACATCGCGAACCCGTCATGGTGCTTGGCCGTAATGACGATGTACTTCATGCCCGCATTCTGCGCCAGCTTCACCCATTCCTCCGCGTTGAATTTAACCGGATTGAACGATTCCGCGACCTTCTCATACTCGCTTACCGGAATTTTCAGAAACCTCATAATCCATTCGCCGATGCCATCGGTCTTCTGCCCGTTCCATTCTCCTCCAAGCCGGGAATAAAGCCCCCAGTGTATGAACATGCCGTACTTGGCTTCCTTCCACCAGGCTTGCTTGCAATCTTTCGCCATACTGCCTCTCTCCTCACACCGTTCAATTGATTTTTATTAATGATCCACCCGCTGAACCTGCTTGCGGTATTCGGTTGGATAAAAGCCGGTCCAACGTTTGAATTGGCGGCTGAAATGGGCGGTGTCATGATATTTCAACTGGAATGAAATATCTTCTACAGACATGTCGGGGTTGTTTAACAAATGCTTGGCTTCATCCAGAATCCGTGCGGAAATGTATTGTCTCGGCGACGTCTGGTAAACTTGTTTGAACGCTTTATAGCAGTAGGAAGTGCTGATTCCGATCTCCTCTGCAATCTTCTGAATGCCCACGTCGGATTCGATGATGTCGCTGCCGTCTCCCCGGTCGAACCGATGATTGATGGCTTGTTCAATCCGTTCCGCGATGCGGCGGGCAACGTGGGACTGGCTTCCCGACGGATTTCCGGACAGTCCTGAGACAAGCGCGGCAAGAAAGCTGTAGAAATCCGAACGCAGTTGCAATTGTTCCAGCAGTCCCCAATTCGGCTCGGACTTCAGCGTCTTGACAAAATGCTGCAGCAGCGGGGAAATACTCATGGCGACCTTGGAATCCGCTGGATGAAAAGACTGGTTGGAGCCGTGCAAATAAGGAATGATGGCGGCATCCTCCATGAAAAAATGCATCACAAAATACTTGAAGCCCCTCATCCGCCCCTGCCGATCGGTCCCCGCCCTGCTGCAATGGATATCGCCCGGCCGTACCAGGATCATGTCCCCTGCGCGTTGGGTATATTCCACGCCATTGACCGTAAAGATCTGAACGCCGTCCGTTACATAATTGATTTCGAACGATTGATGCTCATGCAGCGGGTAATTCCAATTGGCCTGGACCTCCTTCCATCCCATTCCATACGTTTCCAGCGTAATGCGCAAGGAAGGAAACATTTTCTGATCGACAATCAAATGCTTGACGTTTTGGGATTTCTCATCTTTAAGATCTACGAATCGCACGTACTGTTTCATCAGAATCGCGCCTCCTTGCGGAAAGATAGTGCCAACGGATTGGCACTATCCCTCCTGTCACAAGTATTTCGTCTGCAGACCTTGGTATTGATCGAGCTGATCCCGCCGCGGAAATATGTCCACCAGTTTCATGCCGTTCCTGGGGAGGGATAGCTGAAGCTGCAGCTTGCCTTCCTCGTCCGTCTCCCGGGATTCCAGCGCCGTTGCAGGGTACTGGGACTTGCGGATGATCTCCGTCTCTCTTGGAAGCGGACAGCGCGGACTGCCCAGCTTTCTCCAAGCCTTGTAGGCGTTGCCCCGCTCTTCATCCACGGAGTCCGTTCGCACCATCGCTTCCTTGTAAGGCAGAACAAGATTCAGCTCGATCTCGACCGATTCGCCCTGTTCATCCTGGCAAGGATTGAACAGCAGCACGGTAGCATGGCCTTGTTCATCCATTGTAACACACGCATAATCGTCCAAATGCAACAAATACGGCTTCAATCGATTCGCGAAAGCAAACGTATGGAAGACCGGCTTGCGTATGCCGTTCTCCGTAAGCAGCCCGAACCCTCCATGGAACGGCGCCCTGGGGACATCGGCCTCTTCGAATACATCACAGAACACCCAATAGGCCAAAGCGTCTGCCAGGTGATCCGCGTGTGTCAGCACCCATGCGATATATGCCGCGTTCAATGCCGTATCGTGCACCAATTCGATACAACTGTAGGAGGTATTCCACTCCGTAATGTAAATAGGCAGATCGCATAGGCGCGACCCGCGCACCTGGCTGTTGATTTCTTCGAATAATTGAAGGGTCTCCCCAGGGGGGATTAGCTTCATATAAACAAATTCCCCCGAGATGACTTTGTCGTAGCTGGAATAAACATGCTGGCTGATAAAGTCGACGGGCACTTCACGGCTGGAGCAGTAATCGATAAAGCGCTGCAGCCAGTGCATGCCTTGGCCATTCGTTGCAGGCCCCCCGACCCGGAGTCGGGGGTGAACCTGCTTGATGCGCAGAGCGGTGGCCTCATAGAGCTGATAATAGGCCAATTCCTTGTCCTCGCCTTGCACCGGCTGCCAGAAGTTGGCGTTCGGCTCATTCCACACTTCAATCGGCCATTGAACGACTTCTTCCGCACCGTAATGCTCGATTAACGTGACGAACAGCCGCTCCACCAATGTCAACCATTCCTCCAGCTCCCGGGGGTCGGTCACATTGCCCTTCCACCAGAATACCGTGGCGCTGCCGGCCGCCATGTCCTTAGGCATAAATCCCAGCTCGATCATCGGCTTGATTCCGACAGACCGGTAGTGATCCATCACCTTCAGCACTCTTGAAAAATTATGGATGGCATGATCCAGCTCCATGCTGCGGCTGGAATCCACCTGTATGGATTTGCGATAGACGCCTGTATGATCGGAGAAAATCCCATGTCCGCGAATCCACTCGAACCCGATCTCCTCTTGAACGATGCGTAAATTATCCATATAATCTTTACGCATGGCCAGGTCAAACCTTCCCGTGCCGATACATCGTTTAAAATTTTTGTTGAAAACCGTGCATTCCGACAATTCCGTCTTGTTCACCTGGATAGAATGAAACACGCGATCTTCCTTTCTCTGTTCGCCTGGCTTTCTGCGGGATTACTTCTTGGCCGTTATAGCCTGATTGGCAGCCTCTTCCGCCTCTCTGAGCGCAGAGTTGATATCCTTCGTATTGGACAATACATTCGGGATCACCTTCAGGATTTCATCCAGCACAATCTGATTTTCCGTCGATCTGGAGCTGACCTCGGCAAATTTGTTTGCGAAAATCGCTTTTAAATTTTTATCTTTGAATGCGGTATCGCTCCCGAAGGCATCCTGAATTTCTTTATTGTTTAACACTGTAAGCGCAGAAGCCTTCTTGGACAGAATCATCTGTGCGTCGTCCGAAGTGACATATTTGATCAAATTCATCGCCTGATCCTTCACTTTGCTCGTCGAAGTAATCGAGAAACCGCCGACCAGCGGCTGCGTTCCCACACCCGGGTTGTTGCTGAACACCGGCATCGTCGTAATATCCCAGTTCACGTCGACAAATTTCTGGTCGGTGGTCCCTCCGTTGAAGTAGCCAAACATCGCAGCCGTCTTGAACTTCGTGAACAGATTGTAACCGTCCAGCAATTTGGCTTTCAACGAAGTCACTTCGGATTGATCGATAGAGGCCAACAGCGGATTAATGACGGAGGTTTCCAATAAACCCTTCCACTGTTCATTGTCGATCGCCGCTTTTCCGTCCTTCTCTGCCGACATCGACAGTTGGTTCAGCAGCAGCGTATGCTTGAACGATGTTGTAAATCCTTGATATTTCACACCGTCCTCCGTACGGTTGAACTTCTTGGCAAGCTCGGCCAGTTCCTCCCATGTCATGCCTTCCTTGGGATACTTCTCCCCGAATCGATCGAAGATGTCTTTGTTGTAGAACAGCACGAAGATATTGTTCATCGCCGGCAGCATATACAGCCCGCCCATCGATTTTGCGGCATTGATATCTACCGATTGAAACCGGCTCAAGTCGACATTGTGCTTCTCGACCAGTTCGGACATATCATATTGCAGATTGACATCGATCAACCCGTTGGCTTTGCCCATCGTGTTCAAAGAGTTCCAGACGATATCAATCTGCTGGCCGCCCACGACGAGTTCGCGCAAGTCGCCGCTAATGAAATTCAGCTTGTAGTTCGGGAAATCGGTCTTATACTTGTCGCCCCAGAAGTTCTGCAAGGATTGCTCGTCAATGCCGTAGATCGTAATTTCAGCCGCTGTCTGATCCGGACCTTCGGATGGCTTCGCTTCCGGCGTTGCGCTTGGAGAAGGGCTCGCAGCTTCAGACAGTTTTGCACTGGCGGAAGACGGGGCGGATGAAGCACTCTCTGACGTCTTGGCATCGTTGCCGCATGCACTGAACAGAACGGCGATCAGCGCCAGAATGCACGCCAGCGACAGAAACTTCCCATAAAGCCATTGTTTTTTGTACATTGTTCATGAACACTCCCTCATTTGTATTGGTACGATCACGATATGGTAATCGTTTTCAGCATCATTCTAACGCGGAGCAGCCGCTTTAACCATGTACAAATCAACGTCTTGTTACCCAAATCGTGACTGCATCAATCTTCACACCATCTTCACATGGGCTCTCCTAGAATAGGGATTGCCCAACGGGAAGCGCTTGCAACAATAACTGAACGAGGTGGTGCGATACAATGGCTCGATTGCTGTTTAACCATGTACAGAAGGCATATGGCAAAGATGGGACGCTGGTGATCAAGGACTTCAACCTCGAAGTTGGCGATCGCGAATTTATCGTATTTGTCGGTCCCTCCGGCTGCGGAAAATCGACAATATTGCGAATGATCGCCGGATTGGAGGAGATTTCAAGTGGAGAAATGTTCATCGACAATCTGTTGATTAACGAACTGCCCCCCAAGAATCGCGATATTGCCATGGTATTTCAGAATTACGCGCTATATCCGAATATGAGCGTGTATGAGAATATTGCCTTCGGCTTGCGTTTGAGAAAGATGCCCAAATACGAAATAGACTTGAATGTCAAGCGCGCGGCTCGCGTACTGGAGCTTGATCCCTACCTGCAGCGAAAACCCCGTCAGTTGTCCGGCGGCCAACGTCAACGGGTTGCCCTGGGCAGGGCGATCGTGCGCAACCCGCAAGTGTTTCTGATGGACGAGCCGCTCTCCAATCTGGACGCCAAGCTGCGGGTGCAAATGCGGGCGGAACTGATTGAGATGCAAAAAGATCTCGGTGTAACAACCGTATATGTGACCCACGATCAGACGGAAGCGATGACGATGGGCCATCGGATTGTCGTCATGAAGGATGGCGTCATCCAACAGGTTGGCACCCCCAATGAAATTTACACCAATCCATGCAACATGTTTGTCGGCGAATTCATCGGATCGCCGCCCATGAATTTTATTGAAGGTCAGCTCGTGGAGCACAACAGCCTGCTGTACTTCCAAACCCGAAGATTCCGGCTCCAGATTCCCGCAGAGCAATCCCGGGCTTTAAGAAAGCTGAACAAATTGGACCGCTACCTGATCATGGGCATACGTCCGGAAGATATCAGCGTGGAAGAGAGCATGATCGCCGCGTCCGAGGAAACGACTTTGCACGGGACCTTCCGCCTTAGCGAGCTGATGGGCGCAGACAGGTTCACGCATCTGGACATCGGTCAGAAAAAAGCGCTGGTCGTTCGAACAAAGCCCCGCCGTCTCTATGATGAGAATATGAAAATAACAGTTGCGGTTGATGTGCACAATGCGTTGTTTTTCGACTCGGATACCGGGCTGAATTTGTTATCGTAATCGTTGCCCGTCAAAAAAAGGAGTTGAGCCCGGTTGAAATTCAATTTTAACACGTTCAGAAGGTTATCGTTGGTTTTAATGGCTTCCATCCTGATCTTATCGTTGGCCGAGCCGTACAAGGACTCGCATGCGTCAGCGAACGCCGATCCCTTTCAGGGGGAACTGGTCGATTCGATCTCGCTGAATCAGGCGCTTGAGCCCTTCTATCTGGAAATGCTGTCGTCCTGGCAGGAGCAAGGCGCGCGCAAGGCGTCAAGCGGAATCGCGATTGCGGGCACGGACGTGAAACGGCAATCGGATGAAACGAAGCTTGTCCGCGGCGGCTACAAAGAAAAAAACAATGTGCTGATCTGGACCAATACCGCCGAAGGCTGGATTGAATACGAATTGAACGTCCCCGAATCCGGATTGTACAATCTGGCGCTCACCTACCACCCATATATGGAAACGGGTGCGGAAGGCTACGAGCAGCGCTCGGAAGCCAAGCTGGACATTCAACTCGACGGTCAATTTCTGTTTCGCGAAGCGAAGGGAATTCCTCTCTATCGTTCGTTCAAAGATGCTTTTCCCATCAAGAAGAACGAACTGGGCGACGACATTCGTCCGGCCGCCGTTCAGATTGAACAGTGGCTGCAAGCCCGCTTGTACGACGACGGAGGCGCCTACAGCGAGCCGCTGCAATGGTACTTAAGCGCGGGCAAGCATGTGCTGCGTATGACGACGCGCGACTCGATCGCGATCGAATCCCTTCTGCTGCTCCCGCCGAAGGCTCTGCCGACGTACCGGGAAGTTGCCGCTGATTATCCGGAACAAACCTCCGCGAAGGGGGATATCATTCGCTTCGAAGCGGAGCAGGTCGATCAGAAGAACGACATCGCCATTCAGATCAGTGCGAGCAAAGACCCTGCCATGACGCCAAAGTCCAACGGATACCGCATTCTGAATGCGATTGGCGGCAATGGCTGGCGCGATGGCGGTCAAGAGGCGTCCTGGAAGTTTCAGGTCGAGGAAGACGGACTTTATCGAATCGCCCTGCGCTCCTTGCAGGATTTCATCCCCGACCACTCTGTGTTTCGCACGATCATGATTGACGGAAAGGTGCCGTTTCTGGAGCTGCAGGAATATCGGTTTCCATACCGCTCGGGATGGAAGGGATCCGTTCTTGAGGATGAGCAAGAGCAGCCCTACGAATTTTACTTAACCAAAGGCGAGCATACTTTGTCCATGAGGGCCACCTTCGCGCCATTCCAGCCATTGCTGGCAGATATGGAGAAGGTCATCCTGCAATTGAACATCGTATCGAGGGAATTGTTTTCATTAACGGGCGGCGTGAACGATGCGCATCGCACCTGGAAAATCAAGCAGGATTACCCGGAATTGCTGCAACAGCTTGAAGAGATCCGGCAGAAGCTGCTTAAGCTTGAGGCGCAATCGATTGCAATCAACAAGAAGCGGGACAACGTCTCCTCGATTCTCGGCACAGCGGCGGAAAGCATCTTGACGATTCTTGAGCGCCCGAACAGTATCCCGAACCAAATGGATCAGTTGAATACCATTCGGAACAACATCGGCAGCACAAGGGCGCAATTGATCGTCGCTCCCTTGCAGGTCGACACGTTCTATGTCGTGCCCGCAGGCACGGCGCTGCCGGATATGACCGCGTCATTCGGGTCCAAATTCATCTCCGGCATCCAAAATTTCTTCTACTCCTTCACCCGTTCGGACCACCTGGCGTCAGGCGACGACGAAGTTCTCCATGTCTGGGTGAAATATGGGAGGGATTATGTGGACCTGCTGCAGGAAATGGCGGATCAATACTACACGCCGCAATCCGGCATCAAGGTAAAAGTAGATTTGCTTCCGAGCGAGCAGGTGCTTGTGCTGGCAAATACAGCGGGCAAGCAGCCGGACGTGGCGCTGGGATTGGGCGAAGGTCAGCCGGTCAATTTCGGCTTGCGCGGTTCTGCAGTCGATCTGACCCAATTTCCCGACTTCCGGGCATTCGCGGACCATTTCGCACCGGGTGCGCTGTTGCCTTATTACTACGACGGCGCCTATTACGGACTGCCGGAAACCCAGCATTTTCAAATGCTGTTCTACCGCAAGGATATATTGGACAGTCTCGGCCTGGAGGTTCCGCAAACCTGGGAGGATGTGTATGACATGCTCCCCACCCTGGCGCAAAACCATTACGACTTCTTTATCCCCCAGGGCATCTATTTGTCGCTGTTCTATCAATATGGCGCGACATTCTACAACGATCAGGGCACAGGGTCTGCGCTCAATACGGCAGAAGCCTACGAAGCGTTTCGCAATTATACGGACTTGTTCAACATCTACGGCGTTCCGCAGCAGGTGACGAGCTTCTATCAGCATTTTCGCGATGGCGATATCCCGATTGGCCTGTCGGACTTCAATACGTACATCGAATTGTCCGTTGCGGCGCCGGAATTGAATGGTTGGTGGGGAATGGCCCCTACTCCCGGCGTGAAGCAAGCCGATGGCACGATCGTCCGCTGGTCGGGCGGCAACGCAGGCGCGCTTGCGGAAGGATTGGGCGGCGGCGGCGGCCGCGGCGATTCCGGAACAGGCGGGCAAACTTCTGTCATGATCTATGAAAAGTCCAAAATGCAGGAGCAAAGCTGGGATTTCGTCAAATGGTGGTTAAGCGCGAATACGCAGCAGCAGTTCGGCTCGACACTGGAAAGCTATTACGGGATCGCCTTCCGCTGGAATACGGCCAATATTCATGCATTCGTCGGCTTGCCGTGGAAGCAGAACGAGCTGGATGCCATTCTCGAGCAATGGAGATGGTACAAAACGCTTGTGAATATTCCCGGTTCCTACTTTATTCCGCGGGAGATGCAGAACGCCTGGAACCGCACCGTGCTGGACGGACAAAATTACCGTTCCTCGCTGCAGGAAGCCCATCGCAATATCGATCGGGAGATTGTCAGAAAAGAAGTGGAATTTAAAGTGCGGGACGAACAGGGCAATATTATCAAAACGCTCGATCCGCCGCGCATCAACGAACCTTGGTCTGGAGTGAATCCCTATGTCAGCAAGTAAGGCGGAGCTGTCGTTGCCGGCGCAAAAAGTTCACGCCAAATCATTGGCAAGCATGAAACAGCTTATGGCTCGTATATGGGCTTATCGTCTGTCCTATTTGTTCGCATCTCCCTTTGTGCTCGTCTTTCTTGTGTTTATTCTGATTCCGGTCATCGCCGCGATCGGGCTTAGCTTTACTTATTTCAACGGGATGGAAGTGCCGGTCTTCACCGGCTGGAAAAATTACGAGTACCTGCTGTCCCAGGATCTGATCTTTCTCAAATATGCATTGCCCAACACACTAACCTATGCGCTGATTGTCGGACCCGGCGGCTATGCGGCAGCGTTCATCCTGGCCTGGCTGATCTCGCAGACGCCGACCAAGCTCAGAACCTTGTTCGCGCTGGCGATGTATGCGCCCTCGATGACAGCAGGCGTCTCCCTCTCGATGATCTGGCAGCCGATGCTAAGCGGGGATCGCCTGGGCTACCTGAACAGCTTCTTGCTGAATATGGGGATCATTGACGAGCCGCAGCTATGGACATTGGATAAATCCTATCTGATGGATGTCATGATCGTCGTATCGGCATGGTCGAGCATGGGAATCGGGTTTCTCGCCTTGTTGGCCGGTCTCTTGAATGTGGATAAAACGCTGTATGAAGCGGCGCGCATTGACGGCGTGAAGAGCCGATTGCAAGAAATCTGGTTCATCACCATACCCGCCATGAAGCCGCAAATGCTGTTTGCTGCCGTGATGGCCATTGTCGGCTCTTTCAAGCAAGGGAACATCGGCACCATCCTGTCCGGACGGAATCCGACGCCGGAATACGCCGGACACCTGATCGTCAGCCATATTGAGGATTACGGGCTCATTCGCTTCGAGCTGGGCTATGCTTCGGCGCTGACCGTCATTCTGTTAATTATCATACTCATCGCGAACAGAATCAGTTGGAAGCTGTTCGGGCCCAAGGAGGGCGAATAAACCATGAGCGGACTCCAAGACGTGATGGCGAGAATCGGTTGGAAACGGCGCTCGAAGCTGGCGCAGGCGGACCTGTTCGAACGCATCTTGTATGTGCTGCTTACGTTGCTGTCCATCTTTATGATCGTGCCGCTGGTCTATATATTCAATCATGCCTTCAAGCCCTATACCGAGCTGTTTCTGTATCCGCCGACGATCTTCGTTCGGAATCCGACTCTGAACAGCTTTGTCGAGCTTTACGCGATATCGCGCGATTCGGTCGTGCCGATGTCCCGGTATTTGTTCAATAGCGTGATTGTGACAAGCGTTTCGGTCGTATTGGTATGCGTCATCTGTTCCTTGTGCGCGTATACGCTCTCCAAGCACCCCTTTCCCGGGCGCAAAGCGTTATTCACCATCATTATCGTATCTTTGATGTTCGTGCCGGAGGTCGTGGAGATCCCCCGCTACATCGTCATTGCCGAGCTGGGACTGATCAATACGTATTGGGCGCATATTCTGCCGCATCTGGCAGCGCCGGTCGGCGTCTTCCTGATGAAGCAGTTCATGGATCAAATCCCGAATGAGATGTTGGAGGCCGCCAAGATCGACGGTGCCGGGGAATGGAAAATTTTTATGCGAATCGCCATGCCGCTCGTCGTCCCTGCGCTCGTTACGATCTTCATTATTCAATTTCAGGCGACATGGGGCAATCCTTCGACATCTGTGCTGTACGTCATGGACGATGCGATGAAGACGTTCCCGTTCTATATGACGACTTTAACGAGCACCGCAGCCAATAACGTAGCCAGACAAGGTGCGGCTGCCGCGGCGTTCCTGGTACTGTTTTTGCCCAATTTGCTCATATTCCTGATCTTTCAATCCAAAGTCATCTCGACGATGGCGCACTCGGGAATTAAATAGTGATAAAGACGAGCAGAAGAAACGGGCGGGAGGATCATGTCATGAAACATAAAATGAGAAACGGCGTCTGCCTGATCGTATTGCTCCTGGTCTGCGCGGTCGGAATCGCGCCAGGATCGGCGAACGCGAACGTCATGTATGAGTCGTTCGTGAAAGACAGCTTTGACAATCGCTTAACCGTGCAACCACCCTATCAGCCTGTTGGCTATGTCGGCAATCAGATCATGATCGACGATCCGGACAATCCGGGACAGCAGATCCCGTCGCCGATGAACAATCCAAGCGATGTGTTCATTGACGCAGACGATCGGATCTACATCGCGGATACCGGCAATAACCGAATCCTTGTGTTTGAACCTGCCGGAAAATTAAGCCTGATCATTACGCTGGAGGAGAGCCCGTTCAAGCAACCCCAGGGCATCTTCGTAACCGACGACACAGGCGAAATCTACATCGCCGATACGGGAAACAAGCGGGTTGTCAAGCTGGACAGGCAAGGCCGGCTGCTGCAGACGTTCACGGCGCCGCAATCGCCGTTCATTCCGGAAGGGTATAAATTTGATCCGATCAAGCTCGTTGTCGACAAGCGCGGCTTCCTGTTTGTCGCGACGCTCGGCGGTTATCAAGGCTTGCTGCAGCTCGATCCGGAAGGAAAATTCGCCGGCTTCTTCGGGCCGAACACGATTCAGATGTCCCCCCTGGACAAGATCATCGACAATATCAAGAAAACGATCTATTCCGAGGAGATGCTGAGCAACGAGCTGAGCCAACTGCCCGGATCGATCGATAATGTCGCGATTGATACGCGGGGATTCGTCTATACCGTGACGAAGGGGGTTAACATCACCAAGCAGCAAATCAAAAAGTTGAATATCAAAGGAAAGAACCTGATCGCCAAAGAGGATGACGTTTCGATCGAGCACAGTTGGAAAAGAATCGGCATGAAACGAGATCCGCGCAAATTCGGGGATTTCATCAATTACCAGGTTCTGCAGCGAGGGAACGACGAACGTCTCCCCCAGTTGATCGACGTCGCCGTTGACAGTTACGGGAATATGGCGACCATCGATTCCAACTACAGAAATGTCAGCTTCTACGATGCGGACGGCAACCTTCTGTTTTTCTGGCTGGGCTCCGATTCGATTGCTTTAACGCAATTGGGACTGCAGCGCTCCCCGACGGCGCTGGCCTTTAACTCGCGCAACGAGTTGTTTATTCTCGACAACAAGGACAACCTGCTTGGGAAATTCACGCTTACCTCCTTCGGCGGCAAAGTGCTGGAAGCCAATGCATTCACCGCGGAAGGACGATATGAAGAAGCCAGCTCGCTATGGAAGGAAGTGCTTCATTACAATTCCGGCTATCCGCCGGCCATCATCGGGCTTGCCCGGGCGGAATATCAACGGGAAAATTATGATGAAGCTTTGCGCTTGTTCCATTTGGGCAAAAATCAATACGAATATTCCAATACGTTCTGGCAGCTCCGGCTGCAATGGTTCTACAAGCATTTTTCAACCGTCGCCTCCCTCCTGCTGCTTGGCGGAATGGCGCTATGGATCGGTCAGAAATTCGTGAAGCGCAGCAGACTTGGCGTGCTCTGGCGCAACCGCAAACGAACGAAGCTGCCATTCCTCCTGCAATTGCGGCACGTATTCTACTTGTTGAAACATCCCGTTGACGGATTTACGGCAATCCGCTACGAGAACAAAGGCGGTTACGCCAGCGCTCTGCTGCTGTTGATTCTGGCTTCGGCCTCCAAGGTGCTCACCGATTATTATACGAGCTTCAGCTTTAACAAAATTGATCAGGAGACACTTCAAGCAGCGCCCATTCTGATGCAATTTTTGCTGATCTGGATCGTATGGGTCGTCTGCAACTATCTGATCGGCTCCATCATGCGCGGCGAAGCCAGGTTTAAAGACGTATTTGTCGGCAGCTCTTACGCGCTGACGCCTATGATTCTGTTCAGCATTCCGCTCGCGGCTTTATCGAACGTCATGACCTTGTCGGAATTGACGATTTACTATTTTATGTACTACGCCATCGTAATTTGGACGGGTCTAATGTTTGTGTGGAAGGTGCAGGCGCTGCAAAATTATTCGGTCGGAGAAACCTTTATCAACATCTTCGTGACTTTGTTCGCCATGGTCATGGTCGGCGTCATGGTGTTCCTGATTTACAGCCTGTCCAGTCAATTCATACAGTTCGTCCTGTCGATTTACAGGGAGGTGATCCTGCGATGAAGTTCCGATGGAGAAAAGGGTATACGAACGGGATCATTGTAATGGCGATCGTGTCGGCGCTCATTTATGCCGCTGCGCAAGTGGAGGTCACGACACTGGGAGACGTGCAGGTTGTCGCTCAAGCAGCCAAAAGTCCATCGCCCGTCAAGATGGAGCCGGGGCTTGACGAGCTGCCACTGGAGCCGAACTTCAAGCCAATGGCCGAAACAGCAAGCCTTGTGCTGCTGGCGGATTCATCTACCGGACATTTTATCGTGAAGGATAAGCGCAACGATCGCGTCTACCGCTCCTACCCGGACCCGCAGCAGTGGGAACAGGAGCCCCAACAGGGAAGCTGGCGCTACCATTTGCGCTCCCCGCTTATGCTCGAATATATGGACTTCGCCGTCTCGAACTCGCGCGCGCAATTGACCAGCTTTGTCGCGCAAGCCGGCGCCATCGAGCAATTTCAAGCCATCGAGGGCGGCTTCTCGTTGACCTTCCGCATGCCGAACATCGGTATAACCGTGCCTGTCCGCGTTACGATTAAGGATGATTACGTGCAGACGACCATCGTCGATGACGGCTTGACGGAAGAAATTCCGCGATTGATCTGGTTGCAGCTTTATCCTTTCTTTGGAGCGGAGCAATCGGCAGCGGACAAACAAGGCTACATGCTCATTCCGGACGGCAGCGGCGCGCTGATAACGTTCAAGAACAGAGAGTTCGCATCGAACCAAATCTATAATCAGCGCGTGTATGGAGAGGATATCGCCTTCTCCGTCAATACCGATTCCGCGGACATGAAGAAAGCAAGCTTTCCGGTGTTCGGGATGAAGTCGGGAGATCGGAGCTTTGTCGCGATCCTCGGCGAAGGCTCCGAATACGCGGCGATCAAGGCGTCGCCTGCAGGTGTCTATAGTCATTATAACTGGATAACCGTTCAGCATAATTATCGGGAAACGTTCAAGATGATCCCGGATCGCAGCAATCCCCAGAAATCCTTCATCACCTACAATGTCGACAGCCGCTTTGACGGCGACCGTACGATCCGGTATTACTTGCTGAATCAGGGAGACAACGGGTATGTGGAGATGGCTGCCAAGTATCGTGAATACTTGATGCAAACGTCGGGGCTGACCAAGCTGGAGGCGAAGAAAGAACTGCCGCTCGACCTGTCGATTATCGGCAACGGCACCCAATACGGATTCATGAACACCCGAACGGTTAACGCCACTTCAACCTCGCAGGCCATGCAAATTTTGCAGCGTCTATATGGGCTTGGAGTCGGCAAGATGACGGTCAGTTATTGGGGCTGGCAAAACGGCGGGTACGACAGAGTCGGCGGCAACTTTCCCGTGGATGGATGGCTTGGCGGCAACAAGGGCATGAAAGAATTCGTCAACTTTGCCCATTCTCTCGACATTCCGGTCTATCTCAAAATCGAATACGCCTACAACTCTACAGGGGACGGCGGCTTTGCCGCGCGAAGCCACGGGTTGCGCGACTTGTCCGGGACTTTGCTGAAATTCGGCGACGAAGCGCTTGTCGGCATCAAATTTGCGGAGAAATCATTGGTGCGCGATTTGCCCAAGTATCAGGCGCTGGGCATCGACGGATTGGAGTTGCAAACGACCGGGAGGTATCTGAACAGCGATTATAATGCCAAATACGGAGGCACCCGCAGCGAAGCCATAAAGATTCAGCAAGACATGCTTGCCGCAATCAAGCGTACGCTCGGCGGTGTGCGCGGGGAAAACGTCAACGCTTATGCGCTCGGGAGCATCCGCCATATTACGGACTTACCCGTCGACTACTCCTACAATTTGTTCTCGGACCGGTCCGTGCCGTTCGTACAGATCGCTTTGCACGGGCTTGTGCAATACACATCCGATTTTATCAACGATCACGAACGATATGAAGCGGATACTCTGAAGGATATCGAGTACGGATACAATCCCTCCTTCATTCTGGCCTGGGACCCCAGCAAGCTGGTATACACCTACAGCCTATGGGATCTGTACAGTACAAAATTTGCAGATTGGGAAGAGGATATCGTCAATCAATATCAGCGTTATAATCTTGCGCTGGGCAGCGTGCAGGACCAGTTTATCGTCGGCCACAGGGAGCTTGCGCCCGAGGTTTTCCTGACGGAATATGAGAATGGGCATACGATCATCGTTAATTATACGGATAAGCCTTATTCATATGGTCAATTGACCGTCCCGGCAATGGACTTTGCCGTCATGAAAGGAGTGGACTGAATATGGCGACAGATCGCGTGAGCCCGCTCCGCAAACGAAGATGGAGCGCCATGACGTTACGCAAGCTTGAAGGCTCCATCTTTATCGCGCCATGGATACTGGGGTTTCTGATTTTCATGGCCTTCCCGCTCGGCTTCTCGATCTATATGAGCTTCAGCAATGTCCGCATTCTGGCTTCGGGCATCGATGTCAAGCCCGTAGGCCTTCAGCATTACGATTATATATTGTTCAAGAATCCCGTGCTTCTCTACAATCAATTAATTCCGTTTTTGAAGCAGCAGTTGTTTATCATCCCGATTATTGTCATATTCGCGCTGTTGATTGCCATCCTGCTGAATCAGAAATTTTACGGCCGAGCTTTTTTTCGCGTCATCTTCTTCCTCCCGGTCATCTTCTCCTCCGGCCAGATCGTCAGGGAGTTTATCGCGCAAGGCAAGGGCGAGCTCGATGGCGGAGGCGACCCGGACACCGCAGGCAGCTTCAACAGCTTCATCGATATGAGCAGCTTTGTCAATTCTGTGTTTCCGCCCTCCTGGGCCGGGCCGATTCAAACAGTGCTGAATTCGTTTGTCATCATCCTGTGGTATTCCGGCGTGCAAATTCTAATCTTCCTGGCGGGCAGGCAGACCATCTCCAAATCCGCCTATGAAGCGGCGCGCATCGACGGTGCGAATCCGTGGGAAGTGTTTTGGAAAATTACGCTGCCGGGGATGACGCCGTTCATCTTACTCAATACAATTTATACCATTGTTGATCTGTTTACGTTCCCGACCAATCCGATCCTGAGCCAGATGGACACCGCCAATATCGGCCGATCGAGCGCCTTGGCGTGGATTTATTTTGTGATTATCTTCCTGTTTCTAGGATTGTTCTATGTGATCTTTTCCAGAGCCACCCGCTCGCAGCGTGCTCTGCGCGGATAAAGCCATATCGACAGAGGGAGTGAATCCGAATGCCGGAATTGCCAACCAAACGAAAGAAAACGTCATGGAAGCCCAATCAAATCTCCCAATATTTGCTGAAATCCAAGTTTGTCCTGTTGGGCAAGGAGGCCGATCGAGGTCTCTTGTTCAAGATATTCATCTATCTTCTCCTGTTTGACACAGCCTTCATCTATTTGAACCCGCTTTTCTATATGATATCAAGCATGGTCAAGAGCGGTCCGGACATCCTCGATCCATCCGTTATCTGGGTGCCTAAATCGATCTTTCTCGGGTCGCTGCAGGAAGCATGGACGACCTTGAATTACCCGAATGCCTTCATGATCAGCTTATACTTATCCACGCTGGCAGCGGTTTTTCAGACGGTGTTTTGCGCCGTTGCCGGCTATGCGTTTGCCCGGCTGCATTTTCCTTTCAAGAAGTTCTGGATGGCTTGCTTGCTGTTGACATTCGTCGTGCCGCCGCAGGTGCTCATTTTGCCGATGATTGTTGCCGCCAACCAGATGAATCTTCTGAACACTTTCTGGCCGATCATCCTCCCCACCCTGTTCGGTCACGGTCTCAAGGGCGCGCTGTTCGTCATCATTTATCGTCAATTTTTCTACACCCAGCCCAAGGAGCTGGAGGAAGCGGCGTACATGGACGGCGCCAACGTCTTCAAAATCTTTTTCAGAATCATGCTTCCGCTCGCCCGTCCGGCCATCATCGTCGTCTTTTTGTTCTCATTCGTCTGGTCCTGGAACGATTTTTATTACCCGTCCATGTACCTGCTTCAGACGGATGCGCAGCCGCTGTCGCTCAGCTTGAGCCAATTGGCGGATTATTTGAAGAAGAAAACCGAGCTGGAAGGACCGTCCATCTTCGACAACTCGATCAAGATGGCCACCTCCTTTCTCATGATTGTGCCGCTTATCCTGTTGTATTCCTTCACGCAGCGCTGGTTTGTCGAAGGCGTAGAAAGAACAGGCTTGGTCGAGTAAGATCAGGTATGCTATATTGAGGTTAATATTCCGTCACTTGGAGGAGTCCCGATGCGGGTTTTACTGGTGGAGGATGAGCCGAAAATTCGCGAAGTGGTTGCCGCCTATTTGGTGAATGAAGGATGGGACGTCGAGTCTACATCCGATGGTTATGAAGCCGTCCGGTTGTTTGATAGAAATGCGCATCATCTGGTATTGCTGGATCTGATGCTGGAGGGTCTGGCGGGCGAAGAGGTGTGCAGGCGGATTCGGGAGCATTCCAATGTCCCGATCATTATGATCACCTCCAAGAACCGCGAACAGGATACCATTGACGGCTTGTATCTGGGCGCGGACGATTACATCGCCAAGCCGTTCCGCATCAAGGAGCTCGTCGCCCGCATTCACGCCTTGATTCGCCGGTCGGCAGTCACGAACTCGGAGCAGCATCCGCTGAGCTTCAATGGCGGCAAGTTGATCGTAGATCCCATCGCCCAGGAGGTCTGGATTGACGGGCAGCAGGCGATACTGACCAGCACGGAATTCAAGCTGCTGTCGATCTTGAGCGAAGTGCCCAGCAAGGTGCACTATCGCAATGAATTGATGTATAAAGTAGCCGGCTATCGCTATTTGGGAGATAGCCGGCTGATTGACACTCACATTAAAAATTTGCGCAAAAAAATTGAACCGGATTTCCGTCATCCTATTTATATCCTGACCATTATCGGCTCGGGCTATAAATTCGGCTGGCAGCCGGACGAGTGAATGCGATGAATACGATCTTTGCCTGGTTGCGAACGACGCAGGTGATTCTGTTTCTCATCTTGTTCTGTTTCTCCATGCTCTTGTTGACAGCCGTATCCTTCCTGTACAAAGTCAATATGGGCGATATATTCGCGAAGTTCCACAACCAGAATTTACAGACCGTGTCCCACGCGCTGCTGGATGATATGAGAGATCACGCCATTGCACATGGTCCGCTTACATCCGAGCAAGTCGACTGGATGATTCGCAGAGCCACAATCTACGGCATCCTGCTGCAATATCGGGAGACGGCCTCCGGCAACGGCGCGATATGGGTGGACACGATTGCCCGGAACAAGCAGGATTCCCTCTCCCACGTGGAGACGTCACCCTATGTTCGGGATGGAAAAACCGTCGGTTATTTGACTGTCGCCTATTCCGAGTACAGGGATGCGCTCAACCCGATTTACGTGCAATATGAAGCGTTGATGGAAGGCAGGTCGCGCCTCCTGCTGGCCGTTATTATCGTTGTATCCCTGATCTTCAGCTTCGTTGTCGCCCGCTTTATGTCGGGCTATATGTCGCGGCTGTCCGCCATGGCCCATCAGATTCGGCTTGGTGAGCGGAATGCGTCCGCGCCGGTCAGAGGGCCCGAGGAAGCCAGAAGGCTCGCCCTTACCTTGAATGAGATGTCCAGCGAGCTCAAGAAGCAGGAACAATGGCGCGAGCATCTGATGGAAGATCTGGCCCACGAGCTGCGGACACCGCTGATGTCGATACTTACGCATATCGAGGCGATCATTGACGGTATCTATCAACCGGACGAAGAACGGATGAATTCCATCTACGAAGAATTGGAGCGGCTGGCGAGACTGCTCAGCGATCTGCAGCAGCTCTCGGAAGCTGAAAGCGCTCAATTCTCGTTGAAGCTGAAGAAAGCCGATATGACCGCGCTGGCGCGCAGGGTGTACCACAACTTCTTGCCGATCGCCGTAGAGAAAGGCATCAAGCTGGCCTTCGATTCAGCGAAAGTCCCCTGCCATGCGTTGGTAGATCGGGATAAGATGATCCAGATCATCTCGAATATCGTATCGAATGCAATCAAATACACCCCGCCCGGCGGATGGGTCAAACTCGAAGTCATCTGGACGATCGATGATACTTTGATATGCTGCACAGACAACGGAGTCGGCATTGCCGAGCACGATCAGCCCTATGTGTTCAATCGGTTGTACAGGACGGATAAGTCGCGTTCCCGCTTCAGCGGCGGCGTCGGTCTGGGGCTCAGTATCGCGAAGGCGCTGGCCGAAGCGCAGAACAGCCGAATCACACTGGAAAGCCAGGTGGGCGAAGGGTCGAAGTTTACGGTGGTTGTTCCGAATGAGTAAGGGGAGATCGAGCACAATCCCCTCCTCGGCGATGCGCAAGATTCTGAAAGCCACAAACGATATTCGATTATATGTTCACTATCAATGCATTCATTTATATCTCTCGGGAGAAAGTCGTAATCGAATTGCGGAAATTCTGATTCTTAACTTGGAGACCATTGGCAATTATATTCAGGCTTATTGCTCCGAGGGCTTGGAAAGGCTATTCATGGACCACTCTCCTGGTCGCCCGAGACGCTTGACTCCGGAACAAGAACAAGAATTATGCCAGGTCATTGTGAATAAAAAAAAATTACATCATCACGAAATTGCTCGGATTCTGTTTGAAGATGAATGCATGATTCGGGATTATCAAGCACTTTCCAACACATGGTTTCCCACAGGTCAACAAAAGCGTACTCTAACCTACGGTCAACACCGCGGCGCTAAGTTAATGGATACCATTGATTATGAAACTGGTGAAATCTATGTCGAAGTAATATTCTAATCCGCCCCAATAAATCGATATCATCCGGCAAATGTGCTTTTACATACATATCCGCATACAGGGAATGTTTAACAGAAGATAATTCAGTGAAGAAGGTTCTAAATTGCAAATCGTATTCATTTCCAGCCTCGGGTGTATGTATAAAGTTCTCCATATCATCCATGTCGCCAAAAAACTTTCTGATTTGCGGTTTTAAGAGTCGAAGCCTTTGAAATGCATTCTCCCCAGAGACCAAAATCGCTGTGAGATGAGACCTACTCATATAATTGAGGAAGGCTTCATGCGAATGAATAAACGTATTTTTGACATCCGATTTCGATAACTTGATTTGGTTGCATAGTACCGGTTTCATACCGAATTCACTTAGTATGCTCAATAATTTGGATTCAATTTGTTTCTCTACGCCATCCGGTTTAATAATCACAAATGTGTACTCCATTTGGTCGATTGGATTATGCAACACTCTTAGCTGCCCTCACTTTTTGGTTGATATTTAGGATAAATCTGAGAAAGTAATCCTTCCTCATTATCCAAGTACCAGGAAGACTGTAACCGATAAGATTCGTAATATCTCCCCTTGTTTTCCATAAGTTCCTCATGGGCTCCGCACTCGATGATTTCGCCTTGATGCAGGACGACGATTCGATCTGCATTTCGGGCCCAACCAAGACGATGAGATATCAGTATGCTGGTTTTCCCTTTAGAGACAGACATAAACTGGTTATATAAATCGACTTCCGCACTCGGATCAATTGCGGCAGTAGGTTCATCCATAATGATTAAGCCACTATCTCGTATCATCGCTCTAGCAAAAGCTATACTTTGCCATTGCCCACCCGACAAATCCCGTCCTCCCTCCGCGATTCTGCCTAAGTTTTGGTCAATATCCCCACACTTGCCACCAAACTTCTGAAGTTGCTCCATAATCAGGTCATCGTCATACATTTTCTTTATATTTCCAAATCCCACATTTTCCCGCATACTAAGCTCGAACTTCGCGAAATCTTGAAATACCGCAGATACTTTCTCCAAATAAGTGTTGGGATCGAATCGGTCAATATTTGTTCCGTTCACCAGAATCTCGCCTGACGTCGGCTCATAAAAACGGAGCAAAAGCTTAATGAAAGTTGTTTTCCCCGCCCCGTTTTCACCGACCAACGCTATTTTCTCCCCGTGTTGAATAGTAAGATTAATATTTTTCAGAACAGGTACGCCATTGGAATAGACGAACGAAACATTTTTGAATGTAATCGAATCAATACGATCTAATTTTCTCTCTTCAAAACGGAAGTTTTCTTTGCCATCCTGCATATTAATGAAGTCAACCAAGTCTTTCACCTTATTCGCTTTTACATATAGCCTACTCATAGGCCATGATAACTGACCAGCTATGCCATTTCCTTGGAATAATGCCATGATCACGATTACAGTTACGCCTATGGTAATTGATCCATGATCAACTCTTTGGATTAAAAAATAAAGGGCGAAGAAAACAACTGTTGTTTGAAAGATGGATAATACTCCTCCTATTTTTATCTCTTTCTTTCTCGCATCATATCTTCTGCTATGCTGAAATGTGATGGCTTTTTTCCATTTTCTCAATAAATGATCAGATGCGCTGTATAGTTTTGTTTCGCGTAACGTATTAGACTGAAAGAGTTGATCTCTTATGTAATCCGCAAATCTCCCTCCCTCTGTCATTTCTCGGTTTAATTTACGAATATCGATCTCTACCTTTAGGCGGACAATAAAAGGGATGAGAAACGAAAAGAGCGCATAAGCGGGAAACAACCAATGACCTTGCTGCAGTACGATGGTGAGACCTACAAACGTTACAATTAACTGCACTGTCTGTACAAAATCGTTCAAGATTCCGACGATGTCATTCCCAGCAGCTGCTTTAGCCCTGGACATCATGTCGTAGAACTCCGTTTCGTCATATTTTTGATAATCAACTTTAACAGCTTTATCAGCGATATCCATTTGGATATGCTTAGTGCCTATTTCAATTAACAAAGTGGAAATCACCGCACGAAATGAGTTCATTAACTGCAACGACAAAGCACTTACGGCAAAAAACAGAACCGGTATAGAAGCCGCAGCCATTACTTGAGCCACCGATAGAAGGGAGGAATGACTTATCGCGATATCGATGATGTCCCGCTGAGCGTTTAATACCGGGATAACGGTTAACCCGGCTAATATCGGTGCGGTTAGCCACAAAGACGTAACAAACGGAGAAAACCTCCAAAGCATGACAACGAGTTTAAAAATATACAAATACTTTGAGATTCTAGTCATGGGTCTCCCCCTAAATGATCACTTGTACCATGCGGACTGAAGTGTATAAAGCCTTTGGTATTCACCCTTTTTTATTAATAATTCCTGGTGATTCCCCGACTCTACCAAACGTCCATTATTAAATACCAGTATGATGTCAGCATAACGCGCGGCCGCTAACCGATGAGTGACGATAATTGCTGTACGATTTTTTGCGATTTCAAAAAATCTTCTAATAGTATCCATCTCAGCTTTCGGATCCAATGCTGCTGTCGGTTCATCGAAGATTAAGCATGAACTTTCCCTAAAATAGGCTCTGGCTGTAGCTATCTTCTGCCATTGACCTCCGGATAAATCCCTTCCACCGAATTTAGTTCCCAATTTTTCCTCAGTGCCTTGAATAAACTCTTTCGCTTCAGCGCGGGCAAGCGCCCCGGTCAATAAATCTCGTTCATTGATTTTATTTAAGTTGCTAAATGCGATATTTTCCGCAACTGTTGTCTCATACTTGAAGAAATCCTGAAATACTGCGCTCGTTTTACGGCGTAAATCCCCAATACTTCTATTTAGACCGTCTACAGCCCACTTAATGCTCCCTTGATTTGGTTCATAGTAACCGAGCAGCAGCTTAATCAAAGTGGTTTTTCCTGAACCGTTCTCTCCTACTAAAGCAACGTGCTGACCTTGATAAATCTCAAAAGAGACATCTTTGATTGCGTTTTTTTTGGCATCTGGATAACTGAAAGTCAAATTTTCTACCCGCAATGAGGCGTGTGATTCTTCTGGAACTTCAGTGGCGACCATATCTTCGTGGTACCGATGTGGATCTTCGGGTAGTTGTTGGTAAAGAGTAAAGTCTCTTTGCTTCAAATAATGTGCTTTCAATTGTCCAAATAATTGGGACGACGAAGTCATTCCTTTTATGAGCATAATACTTACTTGAAAAAGCATGTTAAATTGCGCAATGCTCAAACCCTTCCTGTTTACGATGAGAATTAGCGTAAGAGCAATGATTCCGTTAATTAAGGCAATGATTAAATCGGGAGTTACCTTAACCATTTCACCACGAATCGTTACCCGCAGCAAATCATTCAAAAGAGTAGAAAACTTATGATTCCATTTCCCTTTAATATATTCGCTAATCCTAAACAGCCTAACTTCTTTCGCATATTGCTTATCAGTTAAGATATTAAAAAAATAATCGAGCATTCTTTTCAAACTCGTTTGGGATACGTTTAAGCGATACAAATACGATGAAGATACGGAGTGCATCTTGAGTTGGAAAATAAATACAGCAAGTAGCCCGATCGAAATTAACCAATGTCCGAAGTATGTAATCATGAAAAAGAGCACGACGGAGAGTAAAATGAAATTTATGAAATCAATTCCATTAATAAAATTGTTATATGGCGAATAGTTGTAGGCTAACCTTCTTTTGTCCATAATTTGAGGGCTTTCAATATCGCTAATATTTAAATTCGTTGTCTTAGCTAAAATCAATCTTTCTTTTTCTGATAATTCCACCTCATTCAGATTGGTCATAGAAATGGCCTTCAACATACCTGACAGCCCATTTAAATATAGTATCCCTGTAACGATAGCAAGCAGCACCACAATGTGGTAAATGTCGGTTGTACTCCAATTTTCGATGCCTTGAATCAAATTTTTAGTAGCGATTATTTCGTATATGGACAATGCCGTCGCGACAAAGCTTAAGATGACATATGTCAATGTGTACTTGGGGTGAATTCGGTATAAAAATGAATATGAGTAGGTAATACTTTTAGAGATAGACAAAACGATTCACTCCTAAATTTTGATATCTATCAAAGACGTTTTTTATTTACGATATACTTACAATTCAAGACTAGTAGAACGATCCTTAAGTAACGTTATTTAAACTCTGTAACCGGGTTTTGGAGACTGTCGATTAATTGCGGATCTGGCCAAACAACCTATGTAGGCAGCGTAACGGAACACAGAAGCCTTAATCGGCAATAACAGGTGTTTTGGAAAAGCTAACGGAACGGTAAACCCTTATCAGCGACAAACGTTGCAAAAATCACTGGAAAACCGCGGAATAACGGCACTGTGTTCCGTTAAAATCCAGAGCGGAACCCTCTTCACCTGATAAAGGCTCTGTGTTCCGTCAATGGGTGGCTAGGCGAAAACGGCCATGCTTCGTGCGCAATGCATGCTGTTAACCATTAATCGACAGCCTCTTTTGTCGGGTTAGAGACCACGCTCGCAGTCGCTGGGATGCTATAACCGGGTTTTGTCGGGTTAGGGACCACGTTCGCAGTCGCTGAGGTGCAGTAACCGGGTTTTGTCGGGTTAGAGACCACGTTCGCAGTCGCTGGGATGCTATAACCGGGTTTTGTCGGGTTAGGGACCACATTCGCAGTGGCTGAGGTGCTGCAGCCGGGTTTTGTCGGGTTAGGGACCACATTCGCAGTCGCTGAGGTGCTGTAACCGGGTTTTGTCGTCTTTCTTGGACCTGAAGGGCATGATATCTCTCCGGTCGAAATGTTCTATGAACATTACACCACAAACTTTTTTGGGAATATAGTTGCATTATTTATGGATCGTTATACTAGTATATTGATCCCGAAATAATGTAACTATATTCCAAAGGTTTTTGGTATAATCTGCATAGAACATTTCGACCGGAGAGATACCATGCCCTTCAAATCAAACAAAGAAAAACTTCAACTTAAT
>Ga0222419_100123_pt1 | contig 135676 bp, 118 predicted proteins | sample 1B20Ametagenome_FD_182474 | JGI IMG/M metagenome (GOLD analysis project Ga0222419, IMG submission 182474) | Enriched microbial communities from leaf-cutter ant dump, University of Wisconsin, Madison, United States - 1B20A (version 2) | ecosystem: Environmental > Terrestrial > Nest > Insects... | reverse complement strand
CGCGGCCAAAGCCTTTTAACCCTAGGCTTCTCGGTGACATCCACTTCCAGACCCGCCCAGATTTTATCTTTAAGTGCTAACCATTCCTGTTCAGGAATCGTGTCCCCATTATCTTTATGCACCTGATGAATCCAATATTTGGCAATGGCCTCGTCTTCCGGAGAAAAATGACCGGACCTGATCCGCTCCAAAACTGCTTTGATGTCTTTTCTTTGCATAACACAGATGAGTTATTATCTAATCCTCAGCAAAGTCGATTCATCACCTCAAATCGGGTACACACTACTTTAAAATACCTATAATTATCTGTTTAACAGTGAAATAAAATTTAAATAAAATTTTATGGCTTGAGGATGAAGAGGACATATATCAACACACCCAGGTTTGTTTTCAGGTGTTTCATCGCTCGCTTTAATTGCGTGGAAACGGTGTGCTCAGAAATGCCCAACTGCTCGGCAATCTGCTTCACCGTCAGATTTTCTTTGCTCTTTAATTCATAAATCACCCTCATCCTTTCAGGCATCGCAGAAATCTCCTGTTCAATTAAAGCCAGAACATCCTTTTCCCGAATCAAAAAATCAGTTTCTGTGCTCTCAACATCAATATAATGGTTTCCAGCATCCACATACTGACGGATCACATCCTTATGACGGTAGATATCAAACAGCTTATTCAAAACCGATTTGTATAAAAAGCCCGACAAGCTCACATGCAAGGCAAACCTATGCCGGTTTGATAACAGGGAAGCGAAGACATCCTGCACCAGATCGGCACATTCCTCTTTGTTGCGCAGTCTTTTCAGCGCGTATAAATATAAGAGCTTACTATAGCGTTCATAAATTTCCCTAAACGCAGCATCATCACCAGCCCGAAAAAATTCGGCCAGCTCCATATCACTGTATTTAGCGTATTCAGCCATGTTGTCCCTTTAGACTTAAATTTACGAATAATCGGACAATTATAATTATTTTTTGGCATATGTGAATACATCAGCGCATCGCTACAACTGTGTTAAAGGGACAAGTTTTCAAAATCCCTGTCTAGTGTCTTATTTAGTTTTCCCTTTGTTGACTTTTTAACCTCGTCGCTAGGTAGGTGAGATGCGACCCAGGCAGAGCTGTCGCTGTTGACAGCTTGTTTCAGCATATCATTGATTATGGATTTCACGTCCGATCTTATTCGCTCATATTGTCTTTTAACATCCTCAGCCGTTACCTCCCTTACCCTCGGAATTTCCTGATAACCCGCTTCTTCCTTAGCAATACCCCCATGATCATTCTGAATCTCCGAATGAAACATCTTCAAACCAATCTTCTGATCCGGAGTGTCCGCTACAATGCCCACGAATTCTCCTGAAGACAAAGCGGCAATTTTAGCAGCGGGTATTGCGTAATCCATCTGAGTAGATTTAGATACCGACACCTCCATACTGTTGATACTCCGGCTTTCCCTATCCTGCATGATTTTTCCGAAATTCTCACTGAGCTTCTTCGCCGTGTCGCCGGTCACCTGACCGCTGATTACATTACCCACAATACCAATGATCACCTCGGCCTGTTCGCGGCCATAATCTTTGTTCAATTGACTGAAATCCTGAACCGCCAACGTCGTCGCCACCTTATTACTTCGCGCCGTCGCAATCAGGCTGTCCATATTGTTAAAATAAATAGTCGGAAACTCATCGAAGATCAAACTGCTTTTTAACTGTCCCTTACGGTTGACCAGCTTAATCATACGCGAGATATATAAAGAAAGTACAGCCCCGTACACCTGTAATTTCTGCGGATTGTTCCCTACACAAACAATCTTGGGTTCCAGAGGATTGTTGACATCCAGCGTGAAATCATTGCCGCTCAATACATAATATAACTGCGGGGAAGAAAGTCTTGCCAGCCCGATTTTAGCCGATGCAATCTGTCCCTCCAGCTGCGCCTGCGCATTATTTTCAAGGGCAGATATAAACGGATTGATCAGCACCCGAATCTCCTCCTGCTGATGCAGGACCGCGAATAGCCGGTCATAATCTGTCTGCATGAGCTCAATCACATGGGGTAGTGTGCAAAATTTCCCATCCTGATATTTCCTCAAAAACCAGATAACTGCTGTCAAAAAGTTAATCGGGCTCTCCACAAAGAAATCACCCTGCTTTTTAATCCAGTCCCGGTTTAAGCCCATCATGATCGTACGACTGGCTTCCGTTGCATCAGTAATGTCTTCCATACCACCGGGGTCCAACGGGTTGCAGCAGTGCGTCCGGCTAAGGTCATCGAAATTGATCACGAAAAACTTTGGCTTCACCGCATACTGATCATCGTACCTGAGCAATTTATTATACGCCAGCTTGCTAAGATCATCATACTTAAAATCATATAGAAACATCGAAAAGCCTTTTTTAATATGCTGATCAATGATGTGCCGGATGACAAAATAGGATTTTCCAGCACCAGGCGTCCCAGCGACGAGTAAACCCCGGAAGGGATTGATGATATTGATCCAGCTGTTCCTGACTGCCTTCTTAAGCTGGTACTTTGCGGGCAGATTAACGGAATATTCATTTTCCAGCAGGCGTTCCTCCTGCGGAAAGGTCTCGTTCTCTTGATTAAAGATATCTTTTAAAAGATTCAATTTGATCAGCCGGGAAAGCCTTGCGCCACCGGTTAGTACGAGCAAATATCCGATAAGAGTTGCCACGATATAGGTCAGCGCAATCAGGTGAACGTCAGACTGATAGAAAGCAATGAATGATAAACAGTAGATCAATAGACCGGCAGCCAGGTATCCAAGAATATGCTTAGGTTTTGCAGCTTCGTCCTTTTTACCTTTTGCGCCTATCAGCGAAACGATTAAAAACACCATGGCGGAGATCTTGGGCTTGACCAGCCCATTCAGCCAGCTGATCTTCACCAGGTTTCTGCATAATTTATCCAAAAGTTCCGCCGTAAATCCCCAGGCCTGGAAGGCCTGGTAACAGCTGATATAAAAATGGATGGCTAAAATAAACAGACTGATCAGTCTGCTAAAATCAATGATCTTGCGCAGTCCTTGGGTATCTTCTCCAGTATTCATAATCTAGTTATAAGGTGAGTTGTTGTTCGGATTGTATGACTTTTCCTTTTTTTCTTTTTTTGCGCCTTTTCGGAAAAGCTAAAGCATATTCAGTTTGATCGCGTGCCAGCGCAATATCCAGGAAACTGAGTCTGGTAGTTTCAGACGGAGCAGCTTCCTGACGGTGAATGTTCCAGGGCATATTTATACGATGCTGCATCGCCTGAATATCACCTGTTTTTTTAGAAAATATCAGAGATTGCTCGAAGCGTGCAGACATCGCTTTGGCACTGTATGCTTTTCCAAGATCACTTCCATTAAAGACGGTCTTATTCCTGTGGTCTATGTAAGTGATCCCGTATAACTGCCCGTGCTCACTTTTGCGAAACCGTACCGAAATACCAACCCTGGATAGCTCAGCTTTTAAAAGGTTAGGACTTAATTTGCCAGGTCTAGTCAACAGCAAATCTATTTCATCTTTCAGCTTGCCTTGATAGGCATGACGTTTCACCGTATTCTTCTCAAAGCGTTTTTCCAGCTCCGACAGGGTAGGTCTTGAATGTATCTGACTGGCTTTAATCTGAACGCCTATCGATTGTCCTTGCTGATCCAACACCGAATACAGCAATCCCTTGTTTTCGAACATCCTACTGTCTGCATTTCCGCGATCTGCCCTGATATTGAAGTCTTCCAGTACTGCCTTATACTCCGAAAAAGAGGAATACAAATATTGGCGCATAACACCTGTCACTAGATTGCCGATCATTTGCTTGGTCGGACGTTCGCCATAAACAGCGGGCTGTAAGACCTGTCCCTGTTTGGTTTCCCTTCCTTCGGCCACGATGAGACCGTATTTGACCTCCAGCTCTTTCCTGGCGGGTTCGGAACGCTGGTAGCCAATTCCATGTATGTCGATCCGCTCTCCATCGGCTTTGATGTTGGTCGTAGCAATATGCAGGTGGGGGTGATGGGCATCCAGGTGCCTGTAAACCAGAAAGGGCTGATCGCCAAAACCAATCCGCTCCATATAATCCAAGGCTATCTGTTGAAACTTGGCATTGTCCAGTTTGTCGCTCGGATCAAAGTTTAATGAGATGTGCAGCGCATTTGTTTTTACTTTGCTGTTTTGTTCCGTCCGGGCGGTAAAACGGTTCAGCTTCTGTGAAAAATTTAATTTCTCAATTTCGCCTGCAAAGCCGCTCGCTAAAATCAGTTGCGCCTGATCTTGCGTAACTTTGTTTTCATTGTAATGCAAAATCCCTCTTATGCTTTTACCACTCTCTATTTTTGCAACCATCGTTCAGCCAGTTGTTCAACAATTTTTAGTAGCCTTGAAATCCGCTGATCAACATCTTTGTACAATATCGCCGTCCGGTTCACATAAAATGCCCGCTCAGCCTGATTTTCGCTGGTATGAAAGTAATGCGTCTGCTGGTTGATATTGATCCCGATCGATTTGATTTCCTTTCTGATCGTTGCCAGTTCTTCCATCGGGCCGTTCAGCGAAGCATCTTTGTGAAACAGCTTAATCCGGTCTCCGGCCAAAATCTTTCTGGCCATTTCGCAAACGCTCCGGCAGTCGGTTTGCTTTTGCAGGCTGGTCAGCCGCTGGTACACCGCTTGATTCACCCGTACGCGGATCAGGTAACTCAGTTTTTCCTTTTCTTCTATCGTTGGTCTTGACATGTCAATATTCCTTCATTTATGGCAATACGAGTTCCGAGTATTGCCCCGGCTGCAAGGACGGCACGATGTTTTTGTCTACAAAAATCCATCTTGCTGCACACCCGCGTGGGCAAAAAAACTCCCTGTATCACTTTATCATTTTAACTTATCGCTGGTCAACCCGGCAGGTCAAAGTTGGCAAGACCTTAATTCTGCTAATCCCTACTAGTGATCAATTTATTTGTAATTATGGTTTGGGAGCGAGAATCTATCACTACTAGTGACCAAGGCAATTCTGAGCTGCTGATGTTTGCTTTTCATTCCAAAATATGAAGCATATCAGGCCAAATTTTAAACGAAGCATCATCCCTAGTAGAGCAGTGAAAATTCTTCAGGAACACGGCACCAACGTCAGTGAGGAAGAGGCAGAATTAATTTTGAATTTCCTCTATAATTTTGCTAAATTATCAGTCCAGCAAGCAGATAGGCGAGAATCCGGAGAAATTTGTCCGGAGGTAAAAACGCCGAGAAAGCGCTTTAAATAACTGGACTAAAATTTAAAATTGTAAAAAATGAAAGGAGAAAATTGAATGAAAAAAGCATGTTTATACATCAGGGTGAGTACTGATGAGCAGGCAGACAAAGGCTTCTCACAGCGGGATCAGGCAGAACGCCTTCAAATCCATTGCTTGAAGAATGACATTGAAGTCACCAAGGTTATTTTTGAGGATTATTCGGCGAAAACATTCAATCGCCCGGAGTGGGTTAAGTTGCTTTCGGAAATGAAAAGATCACGCGGTAAGGCTTTCGACTATGTCATGTTTACCAAGTGGGACAGGTTCAGCAGGAACACCGCCGATGCCTACCAGATGATCCGTTTGCTGACAAACGACTACCAAGTGGAACCCGTAGCCATTGAACAGCCTTTAGACTTAGCTGTACCGGAAAGCAAGACCATACTTGCAGTGTACCTATCGATGCCGGAAGTCGAAAATGACCGCAGGGCACTTAATGTCAAGTATGGTATGAGAAGGGCAAAAAAAGAGGGGCGCTGGATGGGCCTTGCACCTATTGGGTACAAAAACCGCATTACCGAAGATGGACGGAAATACATTGCCATCCATGAGCCGGAAGCCACTTACATGAAGCAGGCTTTTGAAATGCTGGCCGAAGGCACCTTTGCTACCGAACACGTGTGGATGAAGGTCAAAGAAATGGGCCTGAAGTGTAGTCGAAGCAGCTTTTGGGATTATATCCGAAACCCTGGATACTGCGGTAAAATACGCATACCCGCATTCAAAGATGAAAACGCGCAACTGGTTGACGGACTACATGAACCCTTGATTTCTGAAAGCCTTTTCTATAAAGTACAGGATGTACTCAATGGCAGAAAGCGGATTCTTAAACAGAAACAAGGTGCGAAAGCAGTTACTCCACGGTCTTTGGTGCTGCGCGGATTTTTGCTTTGTGAGAAATGCGGGGATATATTAACCGGCAGCGCATCCAGAGGCAGAAGTCACTATTATCACTACTACCATTGCAAAGCAGGATGCCCAAGGTACCGCGCTGACCGAACTAACGAACTGTTCGAACGTGAGCTGAAAAACTTTGTGCCCCGGAAAGGGATGGCTGAACTCTTTAAATCTGTCGTTTGCGATTCCTATTTCGAAAACCGACGATCAAAGGCAGACCGTACTCGAACCATTCAACTCATTAATGAACAGAACAACAGGCTGACCAAATCAATGGAACTTTTGTTGGATGACGTTATAACCGGCGCACAATATCAATCTATCAAGAAAGAGTGTGAAAATGCCATTGCAAGGGCCGAGGCTGAGCTGAAAAAAATAAGTGAAGAAGATTCGGACGCACTCGATATTGAAGAATTAGCATCTTTAGCGGTATCTAATCTTAAAAAGCTGCCTGAATTCTATTTAAACGCCGATTCTGATATCAAACGTTCTATAATTGGTTCGATTTTTACTGAAAAATGGATTTTTGACGGTGAAATTCATCGAACCGGAAAAATGAATAAAGCTGCCCAGCTTATCTACCACATTAACAACAAGTTAAGGCATAAAAAAACCGGAATAAAATTTCTTGAAAAATTTCATTCCGGTGAAGTGCACTGGTAGGGATTCGAACCCCAAACCTTCTCATCCGTAGTGAGATGCTCTATCCAGTTGAGCTACAAGTGCAGTTTTAAACGTTTGAGAACACTTGCTGTTCCCTTAACGGACTGCAAAAGTAACGCTTCAGATTTAAATTCACAATTTTTTATCAAATTATTATGACCTGATGCCATCTGCTGAACTACTTTTTCATTTGCCGGTCCAGGATAGCCAGCCCTTCTTCAAAACTGTGTGGTGCATATCCAAGATCATGAATCGTCTTGTCGAGGATAAATCCTGTTCTCATGGGGCGCCTGGCAGCTTGATTTAATGATTCCGAGCTGACTTCCCTGATCAGGCTTTTGTCCAGCTTCCAAAAATCTGCTACCTTCCCGACAAGTTCTGAAATGCTCATCATGTCCTTGCCTGAAGCATTGTATACGCCCTGTGCATCTTTTTCAACTGCAAGCAGGCAGCAATCGGCAAGGTCTTCTGCCAGGGTGGGCATACGCCACTGGTCGTTCACGACATTGATCGGCGAACCTTTTTCCAATGCGCCTTTGGCCCACAATACGATATTGCTGCGGCTCATATCGCTGACAATTCCATAAACAATAATGGTACGCAGGATGGCCCATTTACATTTTGAGTTTTTAATGACTTCTTCTGCTTCCAGTTTTGTAATGCCGTAATAGCTAAGCGGGTTTGGTGCAGCGAGCTCGTCGTATGGGCCATCGGCGCCGTCAAAGATAAAATCAGTTGACAGGTGTATCAGTTGTATGTTGTGCTCTTCTGCCAGCTCAATTAAGGTTTCCACTGCCCCTACATTTAACTGGTGCGCCAGTTCACGCTGGTCCTCACAGGTGTCGACATTGGTCATGGCCGCGGTGTGGATGACCGCATCCGGCTGGTACCGTTCCACGATCTGTCTTACGTTGTTCGGGTCAAGGATATCCATTTCTGCATAGGTATATCCTTCGCTCGCCGGATAGCGGTTTGCCCCTCTGGAGGTCGCGATCAGGTTGAACTTCCGTTTATGCAAAATCCTTTCGGTGATCTTCTGGCCCAATAAGCCATTGCTGCCTGTCACTAATATGGTTTTCATCAGATTTTTGCCTCCTTTTGCTGTTTTTCTATTGCGAAAATATCGATTAAATAACTGTGGAAAAAGTTTTTATTTATGTGTGCAATTCTTGTTTAAAAATTTTAACTTTGCAAACCGAATTGTGGGCTTATAAAAAGGCCTTTAACAAATTGATATTTATAATTTTACCCAAAACAATATATGCCTAACATTGGAAAAATAGCGCAGATTATAGGACCGGTAGTTGACGTAAGTTTTGCTGACGATGCTCATCTACCTCAGATCTTCTCTGCTTTGGAGATTGAAAAAGAAAACGGACAGAAAATCGTTTTAGAAGTTCAACAGCACTTAGGTGAAGACCGTGTACGTGCAATTGCAATGGATTCAACAGATGGTCTTGTCCGCGGAATGAAAGCGCTTGACACTGGCGCTCCTATTAAAATGCCGGTTGGCGATCAGATCAAAGGCCGCTTGTTCAATGTTGTTGGTGAGGCTATTGACGGGATCAATGCTGTAGACAAAACAGATGGACGTGCCATCCACAGTGCCCCTCCTAAATTTGACGAGTTGTCTACGGAAACTGAGGTGCTTTTTACCGGGATCAAAGTGATCGATCTGCTGGAACCTTATGCAAAAGGTGGCAAGATCGGTTTGTTTGGTGGTGCCGGTGTGGGTAAGACCGTATTGATCATGGAGCTGGTAAATAACATTGCCAAGGCTTATGCGGGGCTTTCTGTATTTGCCGGTGTGGGTGAGCGTACCCGTGAGGGAAATGACCTGCTGCGTGAATTTATTGAGTCGGGTGTAATCAACTATGGCGATGATTTCCTGCATTCTATGGAAAAAGGCGGATGGGACCTCAAAACCGTTGATGCTGAAAAATTAAAAGAATCTAAAGCGACACTGGTATTCGGTCAGATGAACGAGCCTCCCGGTGCACGTGCCCGTGTGGCCTTGTCAGGATTGACCGTTGCTGAATATTTCCGTGATGGTGATGGCGAAGGCGCCGGAAAAGACATCCTTTTCTTTGTTGACAATATTTTCCGTTTCACTCAGGCAGGTTCTGAGGTTTCAGCGCTGCTGGGCCGTATGCCTTCGGCAGTAGGTTACCAGCCTACGCTGGCTACAGAGATGGGTCTGATGCAGGAACGCATCACTTCTACAAAACGTGGATCCATCACTTCTGTACAGGCTGTTTATGTGCCCGCGGATGATTTGACCGACCCTGCCCCTGCTACTACTTTTGCCCACCTGGACGCGACTACGGTATTGTCCCGTAAAATTGCCGAGCTTGGTATTTATCCTGCGGTTGATCCTCTGGATTCTACTTCAAGGATCCTGAACCCGGCCGTGCTGGGTGAAGAACACTATGGTTGCGCACAAAGGGTTAAAGAGATTCTTCAGCGTTATAAAGAACTCCAGGACATCATTGCCATTTTAGGTATGGATGAACTTTCTGAAGAGGACAAGCTGGTGGTATCACGGGCCCGGCGCGTACAGCGTTTCTTATCGCAGCCTTTCCACGTTGCAGAACAATTCACTGGTTTAAAAGGTGTGCTGGTTGATATCAAGGACACCATCAAAGGTTTTAATATGATCATGGACGGTGAAGTTGACGAATATCCTGAAGCCGCATTTAACCTGGTGGGAAGTATTGAAGAAGCAATCGAAAAAGGCAAGAAACTATTGGCTGAAGCCAACTAATAACTGATCGGCATGACATTAGAAATATTGACCCCTGATAAAAAAATTTTTGAAGGTGAGGTAACTGCAGTTACAGTACCAGGCGTCATGGGTTCATTCCAGATCCTGAAAGATCACGCTCCCATCATTTCAACGCTGGAGGACGGACCTGTGATCATTAAAGACAAGGCCGGAGATAATATCTTTAATATTAAAGGCGGTGTGGTCGAAGTTTTAAAAAATAAGATTGTTGTGCTGGCGGAAGGGGTAGCATAATAATATCTGTACCAAAAGTTATTAAAGCCTTTTGAATATTTCAAAGGGCTTTTTTTATAGGTCAGGATATTGCTCCCCTGCTCAGGTTTGCTCATAAGATGACTGGCCGGCATGCTTGCAATAATAACTGCAATCTCATCAACTTTTACAGGCTGATCAACGGTTTCACGAAGAAATCAGCAAAATTTACAATGCTTGCATAACACCAATACCAAATACCGATTTCATATTTGGTATATTTTTGTCCACTTTAAGGTGTGTATAAAGCATAATATTTAGAATATTATATCAATAAACAATAATAAATACGAATTATATTTTTTTTTAAATATTTTTGTCCTGCTATTGATAGTTTAAATAGCAAGAGGTAAATTGGATTATTATAAAACAACACCATAATAATTGATATGAATAGCCTGGTAAGCACAGTATCCAATGTCATTTTAAATGTGATTCTTCTCCTGATTCTTCAGAAGAAGGTGGCGCTGTAACCGGATGTTTGAATAAAATAAACTAAGCGCCACCCAAAAGTGGCGCTTTTTTAATGAAAGTTTTAAAGGGAAATATATACGACTAAAAATGCAGTACTTCAATTCAAATACAGTACTATATCTAAATGGCAAGTTTGAGAAAGCCAGCGATACAACTGCCAGTTTATACGGACAGTCTCTGCATTATGGATATGCTGTATTTGATGGCATGAGGGCATATGATACGCACAATGGCGTAAGGATCTTTAAAGCCAGAGAGCATTTTGAAAGGTTGAAGTATGCTGCCGGACAAGTTCATATTCCTTTTAAATGGAATGTTGATGAACTGATCAAGCAGACTTACAAATTGTTGAAGTTCAACAACCAGAAGAATGCTTATATCCGCCCGCTGGTCTATTGTGGCCCTAACATGTCGCTGACTGGCCCGGCGTCGGTCTCTATCATGATCTGTGCCTGGCCCTGGGATGCCTATCTGGGTCATGAACTGACCAGGGTATGCATATCCGGCTATGAACGTCCGAACCCTAAATCAGTGCCTGTCGAGGTTAAGATAAGTGGCAATTATGTGAATTCTATTCTCGCTACGCAGGAGGCAAAAACCAGGGGGTTTGATGAAGCGCTGCTGCTGGATGAGCATGGAAATATTGCCCAGGGACCGGGGGCGAATATTTTTGTGGAGAAGAAAGGCCGGCTCTACACTCCTCCTCTGGGAAATATCCTTCCCGGTGTGACCAGGGCGACGGTGCTGGAACTTTGCCGGATCCTGGATATTGAGGTGGTGGAGAAACACCTGACTGTGAAGGACCTGAAGAATACGGATAGTGCTTTTTTCTGTGGGACGGCGACTGAAATTGCCGGAATTGCCAGTATTGAGGAGTATAAATTTCCCCTGAGATGGGCAGACAGTATTGGCGCTACCATACAGCGCAGTTACAAGAGCCTGGTATTGGAAAAACAAAACTACGAAGTAATCATATAAATAATTATAACACAACAGACCTAAATATATGTCACAAACACCAGAAATTAACCGTTACAGCAAGACATTTACCCAAGATCCGACCCAGCCTGCCGCACAGGCCATGCTTTATGGTATTGGGCTGACCAAGGAAGATATGGATAAGGCACAGGTCGGCATTGCCAGCATGGGCTATGATGGCAATACCTGCAACATGCACCTGAATGACCTGGCCAAGATCGTCAAGGAGGGTGTTTGGAAAAATGATATGGTCGGTTTGACGTTCAGTACGATCGGTGTCAGCGATGGCATGTCAAATGGTACTGACGGGATGCGCTATTCGCTGGTTTCAAGGGATGTGATCGCCGATTCTATCGAGACCATTTGCGGAGGCCAGTACTATGATGGTTTGATCACCATACCTGGCTGCGACAAAAACATGCCGGGCTCTATTATGGCAATGGGCCGCCTGAACCGGCCTTCTATCATGGTGTATGGGGGCAGTATCCATTCCGGCAAATACCAGGGCAAATCGCTGAACATTGTTTCTGCTTTTGAAGCCCTTGGCCAGAAACTTGCCGGCAATTTATCTGAAGAGGATTTTCAGGGGATCATTAAGCATACTTGTCCTGGTGCGGGTGCTTGTGGCGGTATGTATACTGCTAATACCATGGCTTCTGCAATAGAGGCGCTTGGCATGAGCTTGCCTTACAGTTCTTCTTATCCTGCGGTCAGTGAGGAGAAAAAGAATGAATGCCTGGAGGCTGGCAGGGCGATCAGGGTCTTGCTGGAAAAGAACATCCTTCCTTCAGACATCATGACTGAAAAGGCTTTCCATAACGCCATGGTGATCGTAATGGTACTTGGCGGTTCTACCAATGCGGTATTGCACCTGATTGCGATGGCGAGATCCATTGGATTTAATCTAACTCTGGAAGATTTCCAGCGTGTGAGTGACCATACGCCGGTTCTTGGCGATCTGAAACCCAGCGGCACTTATTTAATGGAAGACCTGCACGAGATCGGCGGCGTTCCTGCTGTAATGAAATATTTGTTAAAAGTCGGCCTCATTCACGGCGATTGTCTGACCGTTACCGGTAAGACCATCGCAGAGAATGTTGCTGATGCCGTTGACCTGGATTTTGAGACCCAGAAGATCATTTTTCCTGTTGAGGCTCCGATCAAGGAGACCGGTCACCTGCAGATGCTTTACGGGAATCTGGCCACTAAAGGCGCTGTCGCCAAGATCAGCGGCAAGGAGGGTGAGAAATTTACCGGGCCTGCCCGTGTATTTGACGGTGAACAGAACCTGATCGCCGGAATCCAGAGTGGAAAGGTGAAAAGCGGTGATGTTGTGGTCATCAGACAGGTTGGTCCTAAAGGTGCTCCGGGAATGCCTGAGATGCTGAAGCCTACGTCGGTGATCATCGGTGCCGGTTTAGGCAAATCTGTTGCGCTGATCACTGATGGCCGTTTCTCTGGCGGCACTCATGGTTTTGTAGTGGGCCACATCACTCCTGAGGCTTGGGAGGGTGGGAATATCGCCCTGGTCCATGATAATGACATCATTACGATCGACGCGGTGAACAACTCGATCGACGTACATTTGTCTGATGAGGTTCTTGCCCAGCGCCGGGCGGTCTGGGAACAGCTGCCGCCTCCAGTCACTAAAGGTGTGCTTTATAAATACATTAAGCAGGTAAGCAATGCAAGTGAAGGTTGTGTAACCGACGCTTACAATGATTAGAAAATAAGTGAAACCCCTATAAATTAAATATAATGGAGACAATACAAGCAGAAGCAAATACTTTGGCTGAACCTAAAAAAACGACTACTACGGTTACGGGCTCTGTTGCTTTATTGGAAGGATTGATAGCGGAGGGTACAGATACCATCTTCGGCTATCCCGGCGGTGCGATCATGCCTATCTATGATGCGCTTTACGATTACAGTGATCAGTTAAAGCATATCCTGGTCCGTCATGAACAAGGTGCCACCCACGCGGGACAAGGTTATGCGCGTACTTCAGGAAAAGTGGGTGTGGTATTTGCGACCAGTGGTCCCGGCGCTACCAACCTGGTGACCGGGCTTGCAGATGCCCAGATCGACAGTACGCCTTTAGTCTGCATCACGGGCCAGGTTTTTGCGCATCTGCTGGGTACCGATGCTTTCCAGGAAACGGATGTGATCAACATCACTACCCCTGTTACCAAATGGAATTACCAGGTGACGGATGCAACTGAGATTCCCAGCGTCCTTGCTAAGGCTTTTTATATTGCCAGAAGTGGCAGGCCTGGTCCTGTATTGATCGATATTACTAAAAATGCACAGCTGCAGTTGTTTGAATATGAAGGTTATACGCCTTGTGAGCACATCCGCAGCTACAGGCCAAAACCGCTTGTCAGACATGAATATATTGAGCAGGCAGCCGAACTGATCAATTCAGCAAAAAAACCGTTCATCTTATTTGGACAGGGGGTATTGCTGGGCAATGCTGAGGCCGAGTTTAAGGCTTTCGTTGAAAAGAGCGGGATTCCTGCTGCATGGACGATTATGGGTGCAGGTGCAATTCCTACTGACCATCCGCTCAATGTGGGGATGCTGGGCATGCACGGAAATTACGGGCCTAATGTTCAGACCAATGCTTGTGACGTGATGATCGCCATCGGTATGCGCTTTGACGACCGTGTAACGGGCCGCCTGGATAAATATGCTAAACAGGCTAAAGTGATCCACCTGGATATTGATCCTGCTGAGATCGATAAGAATGTAAAAGCCGATGTACCTGTTTGGGGCGACTGCAAGGAAACTTTGCCTTTGCTTACCGATCTGATCGAAAAAAAAACACACACGGAATGGGTTGCGGAGTTCAGGGCCTTTGATCAGGCGGAACAGGAGGCTGTTATCAAACATGAGCTGAACCCGGGATCGGGTGAGATGACCATGGGTGAAGTGATCGATAAATTGAGTGAACTAAGCAAAGGCGAAGCGGTGATCGTTACAGATGTTGGCCAGCACCAGATGGTGGCTTGCCGCTATGCAAGATTCAATAAGACCCGCAGCAACATCACAAGCGGTGGTCTGGGTACCATGGGCTTTGGTTTGCCTGCCGCCATCGGCGCTAAGTTTGGCACTCCTGACCGGACCGTTGTGGCCATTATCGGTGACGGCGGCTTTCAGATGACCTGCCAGGAATTGGGTACGATCATGCAGAGCGGGATTGATGTCAAAGTCCTGATCCTGAACAACAGGTTCCTGGGCATGGTCCGCCAGTGGCAGCAATTGTTCCATGACAAGCGCTATTCGTTTGTGGACATCACCAGTCCTGATTTTGTAAAGCTTGCCGATGCATATTATATTCCCGGAAGGAAAGTATCGGAACGTGAAGACCTTCTGCCGGCACTTGAAGAAATGCTGAACCACAAAGGTTCCTATCTTCTCGAAGTAATGGTGGCCAAGGAGAACAATGTTTTTCCAATGGTTCCTCAGGGAAGCAGTGTTAGTGAAATCAGATTAAAATAAGCAGCAATCATGAGCAATTCGAACGATATAGAAAATACCAAGCAGGAATTTACCATCACTGCTTATACGGAGAACCGGATCGGCATACTCAACCGTATCGCCATCATCTTCTCCAGGAGAAAGATCAACATTGAGAGTTTAAATACTTCTCCTTCTGAGATCGAGCACATCCACCGTTTTAACATCCTCATCCATGAAACCGAAGAGGTGGTGAGAAAGCTGGCCCGTCAGATCGAAAAACAGGTCGAGGTACTGAAAGTCTATTACAATACCAATGAGGACATCATCTGGCAGGAAATGGCTTTGTACAAAGTTCCGACAGAGGTGGTTGCTGAAAAGGTCATGGTGGAAAGGTTGCTGCGCGAGAATGGTGCCCGTGTGGTGGTGATCCGTAAAGACTATACGGTGTTTGAGGCTACCGGCCACCGTGAGGAAACGGATAAGCTGATCGAGGTGCTGCAGCCTTACGGACTGATCGAGTTTGTCCGGAGTGCCAGGGTGGCGATCATCAAGGACAGTGAGGGCTTTAACAGGAAGCTGCGTGAATTTGAGCGCAGGGAACCTGGGGAAGAAGTCATCGAAAATGAGTATCTTGATAAGGAAAAGAACGTATTTAGCATGTAGCCTGGCTTGTGGAAATGGAGAAGCTTTTAGAAACCATCAGACAGACCAGAAGGAACTTTATCCGGTTGATCGAATCAGCTTCTGTTGAAACGCTGAACCGGGTGCCTGCCGGATTCAACAACAATATGATCTGGAATTTTGGCCACATCATTGCCAGCCAGCAGATCCTTTGCTATAAAGCTGCAGGGATCGTTCCTAAAATAGAGGCCAGCTACATTCTGGACTATCAGAAAGGGACCAAACCTGAAAGATTTGTTGGTGAGACAGAAATTGATGCGCTGAAAGGTTTGATGCTTAGCACCATTGATGTGCTGGAACATGACCTGAAGAATAATATATTTGCAGATTACAATGGCTTTACGACAAGTTATGGAGTGGCATTGAACAGTACGGTTGATGCGGTCGGTTTTTTCCCGGTGCATGATGCTTACCACTATGGATGTGCAGCTTCGATTCAAAAAGCAATTAACAACAATTAAATATTATAAGAACCTAATAATCAAAAAAAATAAAAACGATGTCAAATTATTTTAACACATTACCTCTTAGAGAAAAACTGAACCAGTTGGGTGTTTGCGATTTCATGGACAATGCTGAGTTCCTGGACGGCGTAAATGTACTGAAAGGTAAAAAACTGGTAATTGTAGGTTGCGGTGCCCAGGGCCTGAACCAGGGCTTGAACCTGAGGGATAGTGGTTTAAATGTATCTTATGCTTTGCGTAAGGAAGCGATTGAAGGGAAAAGGGATTCCTGGAAAAATGCGACTGAGAACAGTTTTACTGTCGGTACTTATGAAGAACTGATCCCCGATGCAGATGTAGTGATCAACCTGACTCCTGATAAGCAGCATACCTCGGTAGTAAATGCGGTAATGCCTTTAATGAAACAAGGTGCTACCCTGCTTTATTCTCATGGTTTTAATATCGTTGAGGAAGGCATGCAGATCCGTAAGGACATCACCGTAATTATGGTAGCGCCTAAATGTCCTGGCAGCGAGGTCCGTGCTGAATATGTACGTGGCTTTGGTGTTCCTACGCTGATCGCTGTCCATCCTGAGAATGATCCTGAAGGCAAGGGCCTTGCGCAGGCAAAGGCTTATTGTGTGGGCACCGGTGGTCACAGGGCAGGTGTACTAAGGTCTTCTTTTGTGGCTGAGGTGAAATCTGACCTGATGGGTGAACAAACCATTCTTTGCGGATTACTGCAAACCGGTTCTATCTTGTCTTTTGACAAAATGATTGAAAAGGGCATTGATCCCGGTTATGCTTCCAAGCTAGTCCAATATGGTGTTGAGGTGATCACTGAAGCTTTAAAACATGGCGGTGTGAGCGGTATGCTGGACAGGTTGAGCAATCCGGCCAAGATCAAGGCTTTTGAGGTTTCAGAAGAGCTGAAGAACATCATGCGCCCATTGTTCCAGAAGCATCAGGATGACATCATGAGCGGTGAGTTCAGCCGTGTGATGATGGAAGACTGGGCTGCCGGCGATAAGAACTTGCTGGCCTGGCGTGCTGCTACCGGCGAGACTGCTTTTGAAAAAACTCCGGCTAGCAATGTAAAGATCGGCGAGCAGGAATATTTTGATAACGCACTGCTGATGGTTGCTTTTGTAAGGGCTGGTGTGGAGCTGGCTTTTGAGACCATGGTTGAGGCAGGTATCAAGCCTGAATCTGCTTACTATGAGTCTTTGCATGAAACTCCGCTGATCGCCAATACGATCGCCCGTAAGAAATTATTTGAAATGAACAGGGTGATCTCGGATACAGCGGAATACGGCTGTTATTTGTTTGATCATGCTTGCAAGCCGCTCCTTGCTGATTTTATGAAAGGTGTGGATACCGACCTGATCGGCAGGAATTTTAATGAGGATAAAGATGGCTCGGTCGACAACAGAACCCTGAATGCTGTAAATGAAGCGCTGCGCAGCCATCCTGTAGAGGTCATCGGTGCAGAATTGAGAAAAGCCATGACTGCAATGAAATCAATCAAAACTGCATAATAATTTATGTCTGAGCCTTTCGTCAATATCAGCAATCTTAACTTGAAATACCGCCAGCAGGTGGTATTCAGGGATTTGCAATGGACGATCAGCAGGAATGACAACTGGCTGCTTTGCGGCAGCAGCGGCAGTGGCAAGACTTCGCTCGCAAAAGCGATCGCCGGATTGACCGACTTTGCCGGGGACATCCAGCTGAATTATGATGTCTCCGGCAACTTACCTGCCGTGGTATACTATGTTGCCAACTGGTATCAGTTTAAAGATCTGGAAGGACAGTCCAATTTCTACTATCAGCAGCGCTATAACAAGCAGGCTGTAGAAACTACCGCGACCGTTAAAGCTGAACTGGAACATTTCGGCAATAAATACGGGCTTTCATTTGATGAGGCTACTTCCCTGGCGATCAGGCTGGATTATATTGAACAACTTGATTCAACGCTGATCCAATTGTCCAGCGGGGAACATAAGAAGCTCCAGCTGATCAAGGCGCTGTGGCTGAAACCCCAGCTGCTGATATTGGATCAGCCGTACAATGGCCTCGACAAGAATTCACGGTTCCACCTTAACCAGTTGCTGGAAGATATTACAAAGGCCGGGTCACAACTGATCCTTATTGGCAATGATACAGAACTGCCTTCCTGCATTAACCGCTTTGCCGAGATCAGGAATGGTCAGTTGGCGGAGATCTTCGAGCATGAACGTGTTCTGGATCATATCATGGAAATTGACCAGCCTGTGCCTGCTTTCTTAAATGTACATGTTGATGCAGATCTTAAGGAGGTGATCAGCATGCATGATGTCAACATCAGCTACGATGGAAAACAGGTGTTGAAGAATATCAACTGGAGGGTAAATGCGGGTGAAAAATGGTTATTGCAGGGGCCTAATGGTTCCGGAAAATCTACTTTGCTGAGCCTGATCTGCGGTGACCATCCACAGGCTTATGCCAATAATTTCTTTTTATTCGGGAACAAGCGCGGTACAGGGGAAAGCATCTGGGAGATCAAGGCACGCATTGGATTGATCTCTCCTGAACTCCACTGGTATTTTGATCCTTCAGCTACGGTTTGGCAAAGCATTGCTTCCGGCTTTTATGACAGTTCCGGCTTGTTTTGTGAACCGGGTTCTACCAAACACGCACAGGTAGACGAAATGGTCGGCTATTTTGGGCTGACGGCTTATAAAAACACTTTGATGACCGAACTGCCGCTTGGCAAACAGCGGCTGGCTTTGCTGGCCCGGACTATTGTCAAAAATCCTGAACTACTGATCCTGGATGAGCCTTGTCAGGGTCTTGACCAGCAGCAGACCCGGCATTTCAACAGTCTGGTCGACAGGCTGGTCGGTAATGGCACTACATTGATCTATGTCGGTCATTTTGAATCTCAGCTGCCTGCCTGCCTGGAAAAAAGGATTGTACTGGAGAACGGAGCCGTAAAATTTATTGAAGACATACCAAAGCGCATGGAGTATCATGACGTTATTGCAGAAAAAATCATATAAAACTAAATATAAGAACTATGTTACACGATCCGAATAGAGTTTATGTGTTTGACACCACCTTACGGGATGGTGAGCAGGTACCGGGTTGCCAATTGACAACACCTGAAAAAATAGAAATTGCCAAAGAACTGGAGGCACTTGGGGTAGATATTATTGAGGCGGGATTTCCAATTTCCAGCCCTGGTGATTTTCAAAGTGTTGTGGAGCTGTCCAAAGCGGTATCTGAACCTATTATCTGTGCACTGACCCGTGCAAATAAAGGTGACATCGATTCTGCGGTGGCAGCATTGAAGTTTGCGAAGCGTCCCAGGATCCATACTGGCATCGGCTCATCTGACATGCACATTAAACATAAGTTTAACAGCACCCGGGAAGAAATACTGGAGCGTGCGGTGGATGCGGTTAAATACGCTAAAAAATCTGTGGAGGATATTGAGTTCTATGCAGAGGATGCGGGCCGTGCCGATATTCATTTCCTGGCGCAAATGGTAGAGGCTGTAATCGCAGCGGGCGCTACGGTGGTAAATATACCGGATACCAACGGCTATTGCCTTCCGGATCAGTATGGAAGCAAGATCAGGTTTCTAAAGGAAAATGTAAAGAATATTGACCAGGCGATCATATCTGTGCATTGCCATAATGATCTTGGCCTGGCAACAGCCAATTCTATAGCCGGCCTGCAAAACGGGGCACGGCAGATCGAAGGTACGATCAATGGCATAGGTGAGCGTGCTGGCAATACTTCAATTGAAGAGGTCGTCATGATCCTGAAAACGCATCAGTCACTGGGCCTGCATACCAATATCAACACAAAGAACTTCTATGAACTGAGCCGCATGGTGAGCTCGCAGATGCGCATGCCTGTACAGCCAAACAAAGCGATCGTGGGCAGCAATGCGTTTGCACATAGTTCCGGTATCCACCAGGACGGATTCCTGAAAAACCGTGAAAACTATGAGATCATCCGTCCTGAAGATGTTGGTTTTCCAAATGCAAGTATTGTCCTGACGGCCCGCAGCGGCAGGCACGCATTGAAGTTCCATCTGGAACGGCTGGGCTTCAACCTGAACAAAGAGGAACTTGCCGATGCTTACCACCGCTTTTTAACTTTGGCAGACAGCAAACTGGACATTAATGATGAAGATCTGCTGTCTATGATGGCCAAAAAACAACTCGCATAATTTTTTGAAAGGAGAATTGATAATAAAATATAAAGAAATGAGCAAAACATTATTTGATAAGGTTTGGGACAGGCACGTAGTACGGAAAATCGAGGGTGGCCCTGACGTGGTTTTTATTGACCGCCACCTTATCCACGAAGTGACAAGCCCTGTAGCCTTCCTTGGTCTGAAGAGCCGGGGAATCAAAGTGCTGTATCCTGAACGGACATTTGCAACCGCCGATCACAATACACCTACGATCAACCAGCATTTGCCGGTTGCTGATCCGCTTTCTGCCAACCAGCTCAAAGCACTGGAATCCAACTCCAACGAATATGGTATCAGTCACTGGGGCCTGGGCCATCAGAAAAACGGAATTGTGCATGTGGTAGGTCCTGAGTACGGCATTACCCAGCCAGGCGCAACGATTGTCTGCGGCGATTCACACACCTCTACTCACGGCGCTTTTGGTGCAATTGCTTTTGGCATTGGTACTTCTGAAGTGGAAATGGTACTTTCCACCCAGTGCATCATGCAGCCGAAGCCTAAAAAAATGCGCATCAATGTAAACGGGAAGCTTGGTGCGGGAGTTACGCCTAAAGATGTGGCGCTTTTCATCATCTCACAGCTTACTACTTCGGGTGCAACAGGATATTTCGTTGAGTACGCCGGTGATGTTTTTGAGAACATGACCATGGAGGGGCGGATGACCGTTTGCAACCTGAGCATAGAGATGGGCGCCCGTGGTGGCATGATCGCGCCTGACGAGACGACGATCAATTATGTGAAAGGCCGTGAATTCAGCCCTAAAGGTGAGGCATGGGAAAAGGCGCTGGCCTATTACAGGACACTGAAAACTGATCCTGATGCGGTTTTTGATAAAGAATTGTCTTTTGACGGTGCTTCCATTGAGCCGATGATCACTTATGGTACCAACCCAGGCATGGGTATGGGAATATCACATGACATTCCAGATGCTGAGCATGTGGAAGGTGGAGCTGCAACTTATGCCAAATCCTTAGGCTATATGGGCTTCTCTGAGGGTGAATCCATGATCGGCAAAAAAATAGATTATGTTTTCGTGGGCAGCTGCACCAATGGCCGCATTGAAGACTTCCGCGCTTTCACCTCTATTGTGAAAGGAAGGCACAAAGCGGATGACGTAACGGTCTGGCTTGTTCCCGGTTCGCATATTGTAGAGGCCCAGATCAAAGAGGAAGGTTTACTGGATATTTTAACTGAAGCCGGATTCACTTTACGGCAGCCCGGTTGCTCGGCATGCCTGGCAATGAATGATGACAAGATACCTGCGGGCAAATATGCGGTAAGTACTTCCAACAGGAATTTTGAAGGAAGGCAGGGACCTGGCTCAAGGACGATGCTGGCGAGTCCGCTGGTTGCTGCTGCGGCGGCGGTCACCGGAGTGATCACTGATCCGAGAACATTAATTGAAGAACTTGTCTGACACACCTATAACATATTAAAATGGCCTACGATAAATTTAATATACTGAGAAGTACGGCAGTGCCGCTTCCTATTGAAAACATTGATACCGATCAGCTGATCCCGGCGCGCTTTCTTAAAGCGACTGAACGGGTGGGATTCGGCGACAATCTTTTCCGCGACTGGAGATACAATCCTGACAACACACCTAAAAAAGATTTTGTACTCAATAATCCGGTTTACAGCGGCAAAATACTGGTTGGCGGCAAGAATTTTGGCTCTGGTTCTTCAAGGGAGCACGCTGCCTGGGCGGTCTACGATTATGGATTCAGATGTGTGGTTTCCAGTTTCTTTGCTGATATTTTTAAGAATAATTGCCTGAATATAGGGGTATTGCCTGTCCAGGTAAGTCCTGAGTTTGCAGATAAGATCTTTACTGCGATTCTCGCCGATCCTAAAACTGAGCTGGAGGTCAACCTGCCTGAGCAGACCATTACTCTTCTGGCAACAGGTGAAAAAGAAACCTTTGACATCAGTGCATACAAAAAAGACAATATGATGAACGGTTTCGATGACATCGACTACCTGCAAAGCATCAAACCGGAAATCATGGAATTTGCTTCGCACCTTCCCATCTGATCCGTTTATAAATTTGACAGTTGGAGGGACGTTCCGCAGCACTGCGGAACGTCTTTACGCCAATTAACCTCCGCTACATGGAAAGAAGGAAAATAGAGATAATGGATACGACACTCCGGGATGGGGAACAGACATCAGGCGTGTCTTTTTCCACCTCGGAAAAATTAACGATCACCCAATTGTTATTGGAAGAGCTGCGTGTGGACAGGGTTGAAATCGCTTCCGCACGTGTATCTGACGGTGAATTTGAGGCCGTAAAGCATATTCTAAACTGGGCAAGATCACACGGTTATGAAGACCGCATTGAAGTTTTGTCTTTTGTGGACAACGGAGTTTCAATAGACTGGATGGTCAAAGCTGGTGCAAGGGTGCAGAACCTGCTGACGAAGGGCTCTCTAAACCACCTGACACATCAGCTGAAAAAAACACCGGAACAACATTTTTCTGAGATCAGGCATGTAATTGAACTGGCAGCGGTCAACCAGATCTCCACCAATGTCTATCTGGAGGACTGGAGCAATGGCATGCGCAATTCCCCGGAATATGTATTTCAGTTCCTGGATTTTCTATCCGGTCAGCCGGTCAAAAGAATATTGCTGCCGGACACGCTGGGCATTCTGACCCCCTCAGAAACCTATGAATTTATAACCGCACTTAAAACCAGGTATCCCGGTATCCATTTTGATTTTCACGCGCACAATGACTACGACCTTGGAACTGCCAATGTACTGGAAGCGGTTAAAGCTGGCATCAGCGGCCTGCACCTGACGGTGAACGGCATGGGCGAAAGGGCCGGAAATGCACCAATGGCCAGTGCTATTGCAGTCATCAACGACTTTGTACCAGAGGCAGAGGTTCAATTGCTGGAATCCTCGATCTATAAAGTAAGCAAGCTGGTGGAAACCTTTTCTGGTGTCAGGATCCCTGCCAACAAGCCGATAGTCGGAGATAACGTATTTACCCAGACTGCTGGCATTCATGCCGACGGGGACAATAAGAATAACCTGTACTTCAACGACCTGCTGCCCGAACGCTTCGGCCGAAAGAGAAAATATGCGCTCGGAAAAACATCAGGCAAGGCAAATATTGAAAAGAACCTGCAGGAACTGGGCCTTAAGCTCAACGACGAGGACCTCAAAAAAGTTACCCGGCGTGTCATCGAGCTCGGCGACAAAAAAGAAACTGTAACAAAAGAAGACCTCCCTTATATCATTTCAGATGTACTGGACAGCAATCTTTATGAAGAAAAAGTTGTGGTAGAATCTTATGTTCTGACCAATGCAATGGGCCTGCGTCCTTCTGCGACCATCGCCGTTTTGATAGAAGGGGAAAAATTTGAAGAGAACGCCCAGGGTGACGGACAATTTGATGCTTTTATGAATGCACTGACCAGGGTGTACTCCAAGAAAAAAAGAAACCTGCCCAAACTGATCGACTATGCCGTAAGGATCGCTCCGGGAAGTAATTCAGATGCTTTGTGCGAAACGATCATCACCTGGGAAACAGAGCAGAAGGTATTCATTACGAGAGGTCTTGATTCCGACCAGACTGTTTCCGCCATTAAGGCAACCCAGAAAATGCTGAACATTATTTAAACGCAGAACTTTCAGATATAACAAAATAACAAATATAAAACTCAGAATAAACTATGAAATTGAATATCGCGCTTTTAGCGGGCGACGGAATCGGGCCGGAGGTCGTAGACCAGGCTGTCAAAGTATCCAATGCAATTGCAAAAAAATTCAACCACGAAATCATCTGGACATCGGCACTGACCGGTGCCAGTGCAATAGATGCAGTGGGAGATCCATATCCTGACGCAACACACGAAATTTGTATGGCTGCCGATGCCGTCCTGTTTGGGGCTATAGGACATCCACGCTATGACAACGATCCAAAAGCACCAGTGCGTCCTGAGCAGGGACTGCTGAAAATGCGTAAAAAGCTGGGGCTTTTTGCGAATGTGCGCCCCACATTTACTTTCCCTTCGCTCATTGACAATTCACCATTAAAAAGGGAGCGGATCGAAGGCACAGACCTGATCATACTCCGCGAACTGACCGGCGGCATCTATTTTGGAGAGAGAGGCAGAAAAGATGATGACAATACCGCTTTCGATACCTGTACCTATACACGTGAAGAGGTGCAGCGTCTCGCGAAGCTGGGCTTTGAAATGGCAATGTCACGCGGCAAGAAACTCTGCTGTGTAGATAAGGCAAACGTTCTGGAAACCTCCCGCCTGTGGAGAGAAACCGTTCAGGCCATGGAAAAAGACTTCCCCGAAGTAACGGTAAGCTACGAGTTTGTAGATGCCGTTGCCATGCGTCTGGTACAATGGCCAAACTCCTATGATGTGCTCATTACCGAAAACCTGTTTGGTGATATTTTAACCGATGAAGCTTCTGTAATTTCCGGCTCCATGGGCCTGATGCCTTCAGCTTCAATAGGCGTGCATACTTCTTTATTTGAACCGATCCATGGCTCCTATCCGCAGGCAGCAGGTAAGGACATTGCCAATCCCCTGGCCACAGTACTTTCAGCCGCAATGATGTTTGAAGATGCTTTTGGTCTGAAGGAAGAAGCAGCGCTCATCAGAACTGTAGTGAACAAGTCTCTTGCTGAAGGCATTGTCACTGAAGACCTGGCCGGAGCAAACAAAGCCTATAAAACCAGTGAAGTCGGCGATTGGCTGGCTGCGAATATATGACAGCAACTAAATTGGATTCCGGGGCCGCTACTGAGCGGCTCTCGGAAATAGTACGGCACACCCCGCTTATTTACAATGCCGGGTTGTCTAAAAAATACGGCTGCGAGCTTTACCTGAAACGTGAGGACCTTCAAATCATCCGTTCCTATAAACTGCGCGGCGCCTACAACATGATCAGTCAGCTGAGTGCTGAAGAACTCAGCCGGGGGGTCGTTTGTGCCAGCGCAGGCAACCATGCCCAGGGAGTAGCTTTTTCGTGTGACAAACTTGGCACCAAAGGCGTCATTTTCATGCCGGAGATCACCCCCAAACAAAAAGTAAAGCAAACCGAGATGTTTGGCAACGGACGGGTGGAACTGATCCTGACCAGAGATACCTTTGACGACTGCCTGACGGAGGCTTTAAATTATACCAGGGCCAATAATATGACCTTTATCCCTCCATTTGACAATTACAGTATCATTGAAGGCCAGGGTTCTGTCGGCGTGGAAATATGGGAAGACCTGCCCGGTGTAGAAATGGTGATAATTCCCATTGGAGGAGGAGGTCTTGCATCCGGTGTGGGAAGCTACCTGAAGCGCAAAAACCCGCAAATACAATTGATCGGCGTAGAGCCGGAAGGCGCTCCGTCTATGCTGAAAGCCTTTGAAAATGGAGGACCGGTAACGCTGCCTGAGATCAACCGCTTCGTCGATGGTGCCTCAGTAAAACGGGTCGGGCAGCTCACCTATGAAATTTGTAAAGCGGTTCTGGATGATGTGCTGCTTGTACCGGAAGGTAAGATCTGTACAACGATCCTGAAATTATATAACGAAGATGCCATTGTAGTAGAACCTGCGGGCGCACTTTCTGTAACTGCCCTGGATGCCTGTAAAGACAAGATCAAAGGCAAAAAGGTGGTATGCATCATCAGCGGAGGCAATAATGATATTGAGCGCATGCAGGAGATCAAGGAAAAGTCACTGCTGTATGAAGGGTTGAAACATTATTTTATCGTCCGCTTCCCGCAAAGGCCCGGTGCCTTAAAGCTCTTTGTCAACAATGTGCTCGGCCCGCATGATGACATTACCCGCTTTGAATTCATCAAGAAGACCAACAGGGAGAACGGACCCGCACTGGTAGGCATTGAACTCTCAGACCGGGCCGATTATGACGCCCTGGTGCAAAGAATGAAGGAATTCAAATTCGAAATTATTGAGCTCAATAACGACCAGACCTTATTTGAATATTTGGTATAAAGTCATCTGATATAGCTGATATTCTGACGGCGGCAGATACAATGCAGGCATAACATTTTAATTACAGAGTGGGGAATGCCTGGAAAGAAATTTTAATGGCAGTAGTTTTGCTATACAATCCAAAACACGCAAATCATGAAAAATCTAATTCTACTCCTACTCTGTACCACCACGCTGGGCCTGGTGTCGTGCAAGAAAGACACCATCATCCAGGACACTCCCAACAGGACGATCATTTTCAATATCCAGCCCAACGAATGGGTGCCTGCCACAGATGGCTTATCCTATACGGCTGAAATTAACATTCCCGAAATAGATCAGCTCAATGTAGATATCGAAGGTATACTGGTGTACCTGGACCACCCGGTCAACCAGAGCAGTTACATCCAGCTTCCTTATACTTATGAAGGGATCGCCTACAGCTATGAACACTTTAAAGGAGGGATCGCGATCGACATACAACGGTCAGAATTTTCCACCAAAGTACCGCAGAAACCAACAGTTCCAATCAGACTGAAAGTAGTGCTCATCCCATCCAACGACATCACCTGATCAAGCTGTCAAAGCAATAAGAAGCGACCAATGTTTGCCTGAACGTGGTCGTTTTTTTTATGCTCGCCCCGGTTCAGTTGCAGCGCCCTGATGAACACCCCGTTGCGTTCCAGCAGAAGCTCCTCATAAAACCCTTTGTAATAAACATCCCTGACCTCAAAGCGTCTGCTGTTCCAGGAGCCCTTCAGTTCCACCCATTCAGGATAAAAAACCACCTTGCCGGCAGAACTGAATTCCAGGCCAAGCTTCTTTGCATCCGAAGGCTCCAGCACAACCGCATTACCCAATAGCTGGGCAGTATAAATATAATCAGGATGATTGTAGATGTACTCAGGATTGCCCTTCTGCAACAGGCAGCCGTCTTTAATGATCAACAGTTCGTCGGCCAGGAACAGGCCATCAGCCGGATCATGCGAGACCATGATCACCGTTACGCCGGTCTCTGTCACTACCCGCTTAATATCCGCACGCAATTGATTCTTCAATAAAGCATCCACCTGGCTGAAAGGCTCATCCAGCAACAATACCCGGGTATCACAGACGAGTGCCCTGGCAATGGCCACACGCTGCTGTTCACCACCACTCAGCTGGGTGATCTTCTTGTCCCTGAGATGTTCGATATGCAGATGCTGCATAACCTCCCTCGTCTTCTCTTCTTTCAGCTTCAGGTCGGTATTCGACAGCATGGAAGCAATATTGTCATAAACCTTGGCATAAATATTCAGTGAAAAATCCTGGGTCACCATTTTCATGTCCTTATGCCCCGGTATCAGCTGTTCATCAGGCCCAGGTACCCTTTTATGCTCAAAGAGCACCTCACCTTTATCTGCCTTCAGCAATCCATAAATACATTTGAGCAAAGTAGACTTCCCGCTGCCGCTCTCTCCGAGGATAGCTGTAATGCTGCCTTTTTTTACCGAAAAATTAATACCGAGAACACCGGATTCCAGGTCCGGCAAATACTGTTTGGTAAGGTTATTGACACTGATGAGCTGATCTTCCACATCTCAAATATAACACAAACAGCCAGCTAAAACCAGTCAAAAAAAATCCTGCTGAAAAACAGCAGGATCAGGTTTTATTTGTGTGTTGATTGTGTTTCTATTGAAATCCCGGTCAGGATAAAGCAGGACTAATTCAGCCCTAATGTAATCCCAAAGGACAAATTCTTCAATCCCTTTTGCGGAGCACTTGCAAACATATCATTCATGTAATACTTGGTAAATATCCCAAAGCTTCCATATCCGATCCTGACAGTACCCCCATAGCGGAAAGGCTCAAAATTATAATCATCCTTAAATTTCTCCTTGCCGCGTTCATTGCTGATCTGCTTTACCTTTCCATTCAGCAAAAAGCTCACTTCAGGGCCCAAAACAAAGTAGAATCGTTTGCCATTGTCGTTCTCCTTGGTGCGGAGCTCAAAATTCAGCGGTATATGCACATAACTATTAGAGAACCTGTTCTTTGAGAAATTAATGGAATCCGCTACATAAGTCAGTTGCGGATAATTGGGCTGCATCGTAATGTTCTTCTTCAGCCGGATCATGGTCCAGTCAAAACCACCTGCGATATACACTTTAAAATTAGAATTAAAACGATACCCGATCTGCAGCACATCAAATGAAACCGTGCTGGTCTTGCCACCCCTGTAGTCGAGGAAATCATTATCAGGCGACAAAGTAAAGCTTCCGTTGTCGATCAGCCTGGAAAAACCAAGGTCAAACCTGGTCAGCGTGATCCCGCCTACAAAACGGCCCTTATTAGCTCTGGCATTTTTCGTGCTGTCTCCTTTAGGTTTATCATTGTCCTCGATACCAAGGGTCATACTGAACTGGGAACTGCGCTTTTTAGTAACTACAGTTGTATCTTTCTGGGCAGAGGTATCCCCCTGGGCAGAAGCGCTTTGAGTCATCGCACCGGTAAGCCCGCCTACCATCAATGCTGTCAATATCAGATGTTTCATATTCTATGTGCTATTTGTTTGATCTTTTGTTAAATCTTATAATGCCAAGGTTCAGGGAAACCAGGGATGAATTGTCGTCATCCGTATCAAACTGGACAATCTTATTTTCCCGCTTATCAACTTTGCCAACGACAAAGTTCACCAGGTCCCCGACATTCCTGATCCCCTTGTGCTCCTGGTCCTGCTCCTGTTCTGCATTCCTGTCCTGAACCGATAAAGTCCCTGCATTTGCGATCACTACTTCCTCAGACATTGCAGGCAATTCCTTTACCGTTTCTTCCGTCGCCGCCAGAACCTCTTTTCCTTCAACAACAGGATGGTCAAGCTGTTCCAAAGGTTGCACAGTCCTGTCATTTTCCACAATAATTTCATCCTTCGACCGCGGCGCGATCACCAGAGGTGTACTCACCTCATTCCCGGAGACCGGGGCAGATTCAGCAATACCAGTTTTCCGGGTGGCCGGCCGATCGGATAAAATCTCCTGCGTTTCAGGCTGCACAGAGACCATAGCCTGTCCATGTAACCTGATCGTTTCCGTTTGAGGAAACAGCAGCCCCACCGCCAGAGCGATTCCGGCAATCGCCGCGGCAGACCACCAATATGCCGTCAGTGGTTTTTTCTGTCCAGGCCCCAGCTCAGCAGCTATACCAGCCCATAAACCATCAGAAGGCGTAACCTCAGCTCCTTCAAACTTATCCCTGAACAACTGGTCAAACGCTTTATCCCGCATGTGTTGCATAATTAATGCCCTCCATTTTAATGATCTCTTCTTTCAAAATTGCCCTTGCCCTCGACAATTGTGATTTGCTGGCCCCTTCAGTAATGCCCAGCGTCTCTGCAATCTCTTTATGGGAATATCCCTCAATAATATACATGTTAAAAACAACCCGGTAACCATCCGCAAGCTTCTGGATCACTTTCATCAGGTCCTGCATGCCCAGCCTGCTGTGGTCAAAACCGGTCGACGGCTGTTCAAACGCATCCTCGACAGGCACCACATTCAGCAGCTTCAAATTCTTCCTGTAACTTTCAATGGCCGTATTCACCATGATCCTCCTGATCCAACCCTCAAATGAACCCTCTCCCCTATATTCCTTCACCTTCTGAAAAACTTTAATATAACCCGTCTGCAATGAATCCTCCGCCTCCATCCTGTCCCTGGCATACCGCATGCAAACCGCCATCATCTTAGCTGCAGTCTGCCGGTAAAGTGCCTCCTGCATCTTCCTGTTGCCGGCTTTACAGCCCTCCAGCAATTCATCTATACTATATTGCGTCAATCTCATTCTGTGTTTGGTATATAGAAGATGAGGCAATACCTTAAAAGGTTGCACACGGTATCAAAAAAAGAAAGATAAAAAAAATTCAATCAAGCCGGCAGATCAGCGGTCATGCTTCTTCCGGTAATGTTTGTACCATTTCACTGCAAGCATGATCACGACAGAAAAAATGATCAGGCCAATGAGGCCATAAACCCAGTTGACCGCACTCTTCAGCACAACAGTAAACACGATCGCCACCAGTAAGACAGTTGCCACTTCATTCCATAAGCGCAGCTTGAAAGAACCGATCCGGCATTTACCTGCCTTCAACTGCTTCATGATATTCTGGCAGATCAAATGATAGATCAGCAAGAGGACTATAAAAAAAAGCTTCACATGAAACCAGGGCTGCTGCAATAAAAAAGGCCTGATGGCCACCATAGTCACACCCGCAAGGACGGTCAGCACCATGGCAGGTGTCGTAATGATATTCCAGAGCTTAGCCTCCATCCTTTCATATTCCCCTTGCAGGATCGACCGCTCGGGCTCAGCCCGGTCTTTAGCCTCTGTATGATAAATGAACAAGCGTACACTATAAAACAAACCGGCCATCCAGCTTACCACAAAGATAATATGAACAGAAAGAATGTATAGATAGTACTGCTCCATAATCAGATCTAGTATTTGAAATCCTTGATCACCTCGACCGCATACTTCACATGATCAAAAGGAATGTCGGGCATGATCCCGTGACCAAGGTTAAAGATAAACCCATTCTGACCACGCATGCGCTCAAACAAGCGCAATATTTCCCTTTTAATGACCGGTTTATCCGCATACAAAATATGCGGGTCCAGGTTGCCCTGAACCGCAATACTGGCAGGCAAGCTGTTCTTCACGTTCAGCAGGTCTGCATTCCAGTCCACTGAGATCACATCCGGCTTAGCCTCGGCCATAACCGGCGCAAAAACAGAACTGCCCTTGCAGAAAGAGATCACCGGAATATCCTTCCGGTTCAAATTGGCAACGATCTCAGTGATGTACCTGTGGGAAAATTCCCGATAATCATTCCAGGACAAGGCCAAAGCCCAGCTGTCAAAGATCTGCACGGCATTTACCCCCGCAGCGATCTGCAGGTTCAGGTAATCAGCCGTTACCTTCGCAATTTTCGACAATAACCTGTGCGCCAGCTCAGGCTGGTTATGCAGCAACAACTTAGTTGTTTTAAAATCTTTAGACGAACCACCTTCCACCAGGTAGCTCATCACCGTAAAAGGCGCACCCGCAAAACCGATCAGCGGGATATTGCCATCCAAACGCTGTTGGATGACCCTGATTGCGTCAGCCACATATTGCAGCCGGTCCAGCACATCGACCTCAAGCGCTTCCACATCGGCGAGCGTACGTACCGGATTGGCAAACCTGGGGCCTACCCCCTGCGTAAAACTCAGTTCGCCGCCCATAGCCTCGGCAGTCACCAGGATATCAGAGAACAAGATGGCAGCGTCAATATCCAGCAGATCAACAGGCAACATGGTCACATCCGCAGCGATCTCCGGGGTTTTGCACATTTCAAGAAAGGAATATTTGTTTTTGATCTCCCAGTATTGAGGCATAAAACGGCCGGCCTGGCGCATCATCCAGACCGGCGGACGTTCAGTTTGCTTTGAAAATGCTGCATCTAAAAATAAGTTGTTCATCTAAAATCTAATTGGTTTTATAATTGGTTCGCTTCTATCTCTATTTTATCAATGATCTCCTTTGCCCTGGAAGTACTGGCCATCTCCCTGGCCCTGGCCACATAAGCCCTGCTCCGCTCCCCATCCTTTTTCCGCAGGGCCAGATTGGCCAGATGGATCATTACAAAAGCCTTATCATTCTTACCGCCAAGAGGAAAACGGCTGGCAACCTGAAAATGGTACTCGGCAGCTTCATAATCCTCTGCCTTCAAAGCAATATTGGCCCTCATAAATTCATAATAACCCCTTCTGTTTCTCGCGAGCCTGTCCGGATTGGAAACCTCATCCAGCAAAGCAGCAGCCTTTGCATGATCACCCCTGCTAAAGTATTTAGAAGCCAAAGCCACAGAACTTCTTTTAAAATGGCCCCATAGTACAAAAGCAAAAAACAGCCCGGCCAAAGCAGCAAGCTGTACCTGATCATAAAAAAGGCATGCAGCGGCGGCCAGCACAAACACAGCCATCAGTGCATACCTGCCCTTACTGTCAAACATTAATGTGTATCGGTAAATTTATAGCCAACCCCTCTGATCGAGTGGAAATACACCGGATTCTTCTGGTCCGGTTCAAAATATTTACGGAAAGTCAGGATAAAATTATCAATGGTACGGGTGGAAGGATATACATCATAATTCCAGACCGTTTCCAGGATCTGCTCACGGGAAACCGCTTCGTTCTTACGCTCGATCAGCAGCTTCAGCAGCATGGTCTCCTTCTTGGTCAGCGGAACAATGGTGCCATCATCCTGTTTCAGCTCAAAAGAATTGAAATAAATGGTCTTGTCACCAATTTTATAAGAATTCAGTTCCTTGAGATCATCGGCTTTCATGCTGCGCTTAACCAGGATACCCACCCTGAGGATCAATTCCTCCAGGTTAAAAGGCTTCACCAGGTAATCGTCAGCACCTTTTTTCAACCCAAGCACACGGTCTTCACTGGTATTTTTAGCGGTCAGGAACAAGATGGGCACTTCAGTATTCTCCAGGCGGATGGTCTCACAAACCTGGAAACCATCCATCTCCGGAAGCATTACATCCAGGATGATCAGGTTAAAGCGCTCCTCCTTAAATACTTTTAAGGCAGTCTTGCCATCTTTGACAGCATGCACCTTATAGCCTTCCAGTTCGAGATTTAATTTTATTGCGTCTAACAGATGGTCTTCATCTTCAACCAATAATATTCTTAATTTCTGTGGCATATCAGTTAAATGTTATTTCAAAAATTGCACCATGCGGCACGTTATCTTTAACGCTGATGTCAGCGTCGTGACTTTGTAGAACTTCCTTAACAATAAACAGGCCTAAACCAGTTCCTTTTGATTTTCTGACATTCTCATCACCAACCCGGTAAAATTTATCAAAAATAAGCATCTTTTCCGTGTCAGGAATACCTGGCCCTTTGTCAGAAACTCTTAAAAAAGGATGCCCGTCCTTTTTTGTCAGTTCCACGCCGACCTCCGCACAAGGCCCGGAATATTTAACCGCATTTTCAACCAGGTTGCTCACCACAGAAGACAATGCAAACTGGTCCCCCACCACTTTAATACCAGGCTTAATGCCCTGGCTGATCACCTGTTCACAGCCGCAGGAATGGATCTGGAGCCGGTCAGTGATCTTGGTCACGAGCTCAGAAAGATCAAACTCCTCCTTGGGAAAAGAATAAGACCTGTTCTCTATTTTGGTGGCCAGGAGCATATTTTCCACCAGATCATCCAAACGTTCAATGTCTTTCAGGGAATTGTTCAGCAACGAAACCTGTCTTTTCTTATCCAGATCACGCTTAATGATGGTCTGCAAAGACAACTTGATCGCCGCCAGCGGCGATTTCAGCTCGTGGGTCACCGAAAGCAGGAAATTCTGCTGCTGCTCCCTGAGCTTATCCTCCTTGCTGATCGCCCTGTGCAAAAAATAAGCACCGATGCACAACAGGAACAGGAAGACCGACCCCTCACCCATTACCATTGCCATGCGGTCCCGCTCCAGTTTCACCACCAAAGTGCCCCAGGAGATCAGCTGGACCAAAGAATACAGCAGTAAAAAATAAAATATAACGATCGACTTTTTCAAACTATGCAGTTAAAATAAAAACCGGGACAACAGGTTAAATATACCCATAAATTATTTATTCCTGAAAACGACATCAAGGCTATCAAACATCGCCCTTTTCGCCTTTTCCAGTTCAATTTTAGTATGTGCTGCCGACACAAAACCTACTTCATAGCCCGACGGCCCCAGGTATACACCCCGGTTCAGCAGCTCCCTGTGCAACAGCTTAAACCGCTCCATACTGGCGGGATCAATATCAGCAGCCGCCTGAATTTTATCCTTGTCCGTAAAAGCCAGCCAGAATATGGAACCGATATAAAAAACCTTCAGTTTATAATTCCTTGCAGTAGCAAAACGCTGGATACTTTCCGCAAACTCCGCAGCCTTGCCGTTCAGTTCCTTATAAAAGCCAGATTTCAGCAGCTCGGTCAGCTGAGCAATACCAGCAGCCATTGCCACCGGATTGCCCGACAACGTACCCGCCTGGTAAACATCGCCATCTGGAGAAATATGACCCATGATCTCTGCAGAAGCCCCGTACATGCCAACTGGCAGCCCTCCGCCAATGATCTTTCCATAGGTAACAATGTCAGGATTAATGCCATAATGTCCGGCTGCCCCTTCAAAGCCCAGCCTGAACCCAGTGATCACTTCATCAAAGATCAGCAAAGCACCATGCGCCTTACAACGCTGTTCTAGAAATTTCACGAAAGCCCCATCCTGCATCAGCAAACCATTATTGGCGGGGATGCCCTCAATGATCACCGCAGCCACCTGGCCACTGAACTGCTCAAGCGCAGCATCAAGCGCGGCAGTATCATTCAAAGGGATGACGATCGTCTCCGCTGCAAAAGACTCAGGTACCCCGGCAGAAGAAGTCTCTCCAAAAGTTACCAGACCAGAGCCCGCCTTGACCAGGAGCGAATCATTGTGGCCATGATAGCAACCTTCAAATTTAATGATCTTGTCCCTGCCGGTAAACCCGCGAGCCAGCCTGATGGCCGACATCACCGCTTCCGTTCCACTGCTAGTGAACCTGATCTTCTCTACAAAGCGGTTATTCTTAATGATCAGCTCGGCCAGTTCATTCTCCAAAGCAGTAGGCGCGCCAAAACTCATTCCATGCTGTATCGCCTCGGTCACCTTTTCCCTTACCCTGGGATGGTTGTGACCAAGGATCAAAGGCCCCCAGCTACCGCAAAAATCAATGAACTGATTCCCATCGGCATCCCATACAAAACAACCGTCACCTTTCTGAATGAACAGCGGCGTACCATACACAGACTTAAAGGCACGCACAGGAGAATTAACCCCTCCGGGAAAGTATTTCCTGGCCTTCTCATACAACTCTGCCGATTTCTCCCTTGAAATATCCGGCTTGCTCCCGGTATTTACCGGAATTTCACCTTCATTTCCTGAAAACATCTTTTTCAATGACTCCAACATATTATAACCAGTTCTTTTCTAAAATATCCCTAATGTGATAAGTGGTGATGACACTCGCCCCTGCACGCGCAAAAGCGTGCATGGTTTCCATCACGACCTTTTGTTCATCAATCCAGCCCCGCTCAGCAGCAGCCTTGACCATCGAATACTCACCGGACACATTATAACAGGCAATAGGCACATCCGTATGCTGTTTCAGGTTGTGGATCACATCCAGATAAGCCAGCGCCGGCTTCACCATCAGTACATCTGCCCCCTGGTCCTCATCAAGCAAAGCCTCCCTGACAGCCTCCCGGCCATTCCGGAAATCCATCTGGTAAGCCTTTCTGTCGCCTTTGCCCGGCGTACAGTCCGCAGCCTCCCTGAACGGACCATAATAAGCAGAAGCAAATTTGGTCGCATGGCTCATGATCGCCGTATTTACAAAACCAGCATCATCCAACACCCCCCTCATCGCAGCAACACGGCCATCCATCATATCCGAAGGAGCCAGCATATCCGCACCCGCTTGTGCATGGGTCAGTCCCATCCTGGCAATGAGCTCCACGGTCGCATCATTCTGCACATAATCATTCTCCATGATCCCGCAATGGCCATGGGTCGTGTAAGAACACACACAAACATCAGTGACCACATACAGATCATCGCCAAAATTTTTCTTCAGCAGCCTCACCGCTGAAGGAACCAGGGAATGATCATGATAAGCGGAACGCGCATCTTCAGATTTCTCATCACCAACTCCAAACAACATGATCCTGCTCAGGCCCATTTTCAGGCCCTTCTCCACATCCCTGACCAGCATGTCTTCAGAAAAATGGCTGATGCCAGGCATCGCATCCAAAGCTTGTACCACATTCCTGCCCGGCACCACAAAGTACGGATAAATGAACATCTCCTTAGACAGCCGCGTCTCGGCCACCATTTCCCTCACCAACGGGTTTTTTCTCAATCTTCTCGGACGCTGTAACATCATATCTCAATCTATTTATAATGGCAGGCGATCAGTTGTCACCAATTGCCAACTAGCTCATTTCAATTCCAAAAACCGCTTCAGCCAGGCCGATCTCATCAGGAGAATAAGGCAACGAATATTTCACACCCATCTCGTCAAATTTCCGGCCCGTAGAATTACCGATGGCAATGACCTTTTGGCCCGGGTCAAGCAGGTTGTCTGCAAAATAAGCATCCACATTGCTCGGACTGGTAAAGATCAGCACATCCGCATAAGTCTGGTCAATATTATCCTCCACGACGGTTTCATAGATCGGCAGGTCAACCACCCTGGTACCGTCTTTCAATTGCTTCTGGATACTTTGCAAAGAATCCTGCGCCCTTGGGAACAGCACGGTCTTGCCGGCAACGAGTTCTGCAAAGCCTTCAGCCACCTCTGTAATATCACCGCTTTCGCCAACATAATCAGCAGGATGCCCGTATTTACGCAGCGCAGCCTCAGAACCACGGCCCACCACCCCAAACTGCACCCTCTTGGAAAGAACAGGATTCAATTTAAAAAAATACTCCACCGCATTCCTGCTGCTGAAAAAGATCCAGTCAATATTCTTAAGATAGAACGGGTCAAGCACATTTACAATAGGAAAAGTGCGGATCAGCGACCTGCCCTCAATTTCGATCCCATGCTTTTCCAAAGCCCTTCTGAAATAATTGTGTTCACCGATCTCGCGGGAAATAAACACCCTGGCAGGCTTCTTTTTGTCCGCAGCAAATCCCCCAACGATCCGCTCAGCCAGCCCATCCAGCCGGTCAACCCTGAAGAACAGCCGGTCAGGAAAATCTTCATCACTTTCCGCCTTCGACGTCCAGACCTCATATTGTCCATCCTCTTTCCTGCAATAACAACCCAGGGGCATGTGGCATCCGCCCTCAAACAAATTGAGCACCCGGCGTTCCACATCGATCTCCGCAGCCGTTTCCGCATGATGGATCCTTTGCAGCACAGCCGCCAGTTCAGCATCGTGCTCCCTGATCTGTATGGCCAGCGCACCCTGCGCCGGTGCAGGAACGATCTCGGTCGTATCCACTACCTCAACATGAAATTCGGAAAGATCAATGTTCAAACGTTTCACACCAGCCCTCGCGATCATGATCGCATCATAATCCTCGTCACGCAGCTTACCAATGCGGGTCGGTACATTGCCGCGCAGGTCCTCAATATTCAGGTCAGGCCGCAAAGCCAGCAGTTGCGCCTTACGCCTGTTGGAAGAGGTGCCCACCATCGCACCAACCTTCAAAGAAAGTTTCTGAGTGACATCCACGCAATCCTTCAAAATGAGCAGCAGCTCAGCAGGATCTTCCCGCTCGGTCACCGCAGCAATGGTAAGGCCCGCCGGATGGACCGTAGGCAGGTCCTTGTGTGAATGCACTGCAAGATCTATCGCACCGGACAACAGTTCCTCCTCGAGCTCTTTGGTAAAAAAACCTTTCCCTTCCAGCTTATCCAGCCTGAGGTTTAAAATCTTGTCGCCCTGTGTTTTGATGATCTTCAACTCGGCCTCAATACCTATGCCGGTCAGTTTATCCTTGATGAAGTTGGCTTGCCATAAAGCCAGGTCACTGCCTCTGGTACCTATCGTAAGTCTTTTCACGTTGATGCTGTTTTTTCCGCAAATCTAGCTATTCTTTACCAATATCTCCTTTGCCATGACCATAGGTACGCTGATGTATTTTTTTTCCATGTAATTCATTACACGTTCCAGTACCAGCCTGGAATTTTCATCCAGGTTATTAATCTCGTCGGCAAAGACGCCATTGATCGCAGTATGCTTAATTTCCTTGATCTTGCGCGGGACCACGCTCATTGCGATCTCAATTTCACGCTGGCGCAGGACCAGCTCAAAATCCTTGATATTCTCCGCAATGATGTGCTCAGCATGCACCAGCTCATCGTAGCGTTCCTGGATGTTCTTCCGGGCAATTTCCTTCAGGGACTCCACCTCAATAAAGTGGACCGGGAAATTTGCCAGCACTTCAGGTGCCGTATCATTAGGGACGGCCAGGTCAACGATCACCTTCTTGCCAGTGTCTCCGTTCAGCAGTTTTCTATAAATATTTTCAGTGATGATCGGTTCAGTGGCCCCCGTACAAGTAATAATGACATCAAAACCCTGGGTATAATTTTCCAGTTCCGAGAGCGGGTATGCAGTACCGTTGAGTTCATTTGCCAGGGACTCAGCATTTTCCAGACTTCTGTTAAACACAGAAAAATTGGAATATTTATGTTTTTTCAGGTATTGGCCCAGCAGCTTATTGGTCTCACCCGCACCTATAATGAGCAATCTTGCATCATTTGAACACATTTTAAGGTCACGCAGCTTGCGGTAGGCCAGAGAAACAATGGAAACCGGGTTTTTGGAAATATTGGTATGCGTATATACTTCCTTTGCCGTTTTCACCACCCGGTTCATGATCATCCGCATATAATCGCCTGTAAACCCAGCTACCCTGCAGGCCTCGTATGCCCTCCTTACCTGGGCCAGGATCTCCTTCTCCCCGACCACCAGACTTTCCAGGGAACAGGAAGTACGCAGCAAATGATTAAAAGCATCAGCTTGCTCATAAACCGATACCTTGTCCATAAAATCATCCATGTATTTTTCCGGAAGACCCATATCCAGTACCGTCAGGAAAAGGCGGATAAAATCCTTATCTACCACGCTCGAGGAAGTAAAGATGAACTCCACACGGTTACAAGTACCTACATAAAAAATCTCTTTCACACCAAGTACAGATTGGATATTTCTCAACCTATCGTCCAGCGTCTGCTCGCATATGACCAATTTCCCCAGCGACTGCAGGTCAATTTGTTTGTGCGTAAAAGCAATGATCTTTAAATACTCCAAAATGTAATACCCTGTTTATTTTAAGCGAAACAAAAGTAATAACCGCGGGCTGTTCCACTGTCATTAGGCTGTAATTAAGACTTATTTAGAAAGATTTTAAATTGAACAGGCCCCATAAAACATCCTTCGGCAAAAAATTGTTATATTGCCTCAACACCATCATAACACGGACCGATGATACAGCATGAGCAATTTACACTGCCAGGTGCAGATGATAAAACCATATCCGGCGATTACACTTATGACGATCAGCACACCATAAACGGAACCATCATCTTTGTCCACGGCTTCAAAGGTTTCAAAGACTGGGGAGCACATCACCTCACAGCAGCCTGGTTTGCTGCACGGGGCTACCGCTACCTGAAATTCAACCTGTCCCATAGTGGTGTTACTGCAGAAAATTCCGGGGATGTAACAGACCTTGAGGCATTTGCGGCAAACACCATCAGCAAGGAGCTCTTTGATACCCGGACCGTGACCGATTACGCCACAGCACAGTTTGGAGACAAACCGCTTTATCTCATTGGGCACAGCCGCGGCGGCGGCATCAGCATCCTTGCCGCAGCCAGCGACAAACGCATCAGTAAGCTCATCACCTGGTCTGCCATCGCAGATTTTTCAAGCCTCTGGAAAAAAGAACAGGAAAAAGAATGGATCCATACCGGCCGCATCTATGTGGTCAACGCACGCACCAAAGAAGAAATGCCGCTCGATAAAACCCTGCTCTATGACTTCAGGGAACACAAAGAAGATTATGACATTTTAAAAGCAGCAGAAAAGGTCAGCATCCCCTGGCTGATCCTGCACGGAGATCAGGATGTAAATGTAGACTTTAGCGTAGCACAAAAGCTGGCACAAAAACAGATCAGGGCAAAGATCCAAAAAATAGAAGGCGCCAATCATGTTTATGGCGCCTTCCATCCTTATGTTTCAAAGGAAATACCTGCACATTTACAACAGGTCATAGATAAAACCTTTACTTTTATTTCCCAGTAAAATTATTTCACAGTAAAAGGCACGGATACATTGCCCCATAGTAAGGTTACTTTACCAGCCTTATTAATGGTGAAAGTCATTTTTTCAGTAGAAGCGCTGGCCTTAACCGGCTTAACTGTCACCCTAAGCGCATCGTCGGCCTCCTTGTACTCATAAGAACCCCATTGATTGGCCGTTTTGTTGAAAATAATGATCCACTGGTTTTCAGCAGGAATAGAATGCAGGGAATATTTACCGGCAGCGAGCGGTTTTCCTTCCACCTTAACATCTTTGCTTACCTCAAACGTAGTTGCCTCATTTGCACCTGTGCGCCACACCTTACCATCATAAGGTGCAACTTCCTTACCAACGGTCCGACCTTTTAAAGAAGGCTGACTGTAATCGATAGTGATGGTCACACCAGAGCTGGTCGTTTCCTTTGCTAAAGCAGGAGGACTTGGCCGCTTGCTCTTATCTTCTTTCTGGTCCTGTGCCGAAGCGCCTATCGTGGTAAGCAAGGCTACGAACAGGGATAATACAAATACTTTTTTCATAACAGATTATTTTTTGATCCAGACCAATATAGCTAAAATTATCAATTCAACAGCAGGATCTTCATCCAATCAACAGCAGGACCTTCATCCAAAGCATCCTGCTGTTATATAAACCAAATTTTATCACCTTATGAAGTGAGAAAACGCTTCAAGGGACAATTGGTCCCCTATCTTCAGGCCCATTCCCTTAAATAACCGGGTTTAGGCATTTTTCTTAATTTACCAAGCGTATAAGCCATGATCTGACGGATCCGCTCATAACTGTAGCCCATCCTGTCGGCGATCTCTTCATAACTCATCGCAGTATACCCTTCCAGACCAAAAGACATCGCAAGTATGGTCCTGTCCCGCACAGGCAGGGTTTTCAGCAACAAAGCGACGTGATGTTGCCTGGCTTCAGCTGCAATGTTCAACACTGTTGTATCGGTATCCTGGCTTTCCATCAGTTCAAGCATGGTCCTGGCACCAGCATCTATCCCCTGTACAAACTCATCATAAGAACAGGTCTTCTCATTGTTTCTGATCGACTCGGCCAGCCGCTGTTCACTTTGGTTCATGGCCTCACTCAATTCGCTCAGGCTTGGTGTTCTCTCCAGAAGCTGTGTCAGCCTGTCACTTTCCCTGAGGACTGCAGTTGCCGCCAGTTGCTGGTTCATCGGCACCCTGATCATTCTCATGTTTTCATTCAGGGCCTGCATAATGGCCTGTCTGATCCACCATACCGCATAACTGATAAACTTGAACCCCTTAGTCTCATCAAAGTTCCTGGCTGCCCTGATCAACCCTAAATTACCCTCATTGACCAGATCCTGAAGGCTGATGCCCTTACCGGCATACTTCTTTGCACAGGACACCACAAACCTCAGATTGGCTGAGACCAGTTTGTGTTCGGCCTGCCGGTCGCCGGCACGGATCATCCTGGCCAGTCTTACTTCTTCTTCCGCATTGATCAGGCTGATCTGGCCAATGTCATTAAGATACCTGCTCAAGGAATCCTCCTGTTTGTTGACAATGATTTTTGAAATTTTGAGATCTCGCATAATATGGTCATGATTACTGGTTAATCGCGTAGGGCTGCGCCTTTAAAGTGCGGTTGCCTGTCATATGATGGTCGCAGATCAGCAGCCCATAAGGTATTTTAGGCTCCATATAAGTGGATTTGGGCGGTAAATTCAGCCGCTGATCGGCCACCTTCATCAATTGCTGCGCACTCAGGGCACGACAGGAAAAAACCACAGCGTCTTCATGCTGTTTGCTAAAAGCAAGCATCTGCTCCCATTCCGAAGCAGGCCAGCACCTCAGCTGCGCATCAGTCCGCGGATCTCTGATCCCAAACAAAGGCCCCAGGATATATTCCTGCAAAAAGGAAACATCCGGCAAGTTCTGTTTAAGAAATTCAGGTTTCAGGTCATACTGATGCCACCGGCCCTGAAAACAAACGCCAAACCTCTTCTCAGTCTCCGGTACAAAAGCGCGGTTTTCGGGCAGTGCCGTTGTAAATCCATATTTATGCAGATGTTCAAAAAAAACTTCACTGCCCAATGGCAGTCCGGGCAGTACTGTCCGGTTAAATTCCCGGCTGCGCAACTGACCTGCTGTAACATACAGCGCGCTGATCCATTGCGGCCTGAACTCATGCACCCTGGCAGCGGCAGACAACCTATGATGCCCGTCAGCGACATAAACACGGTCCAGCCTCCTGAATGCCTCCTGAAGTTCAGCTATTGTGTGGGCATCAAAGATGCTCCACAGGCGGTGATTGAACTGTTGGTAGCTGAAATCGAGCAATGGTTTCCTGCCGGCAACCGCCTCAATGAGGCCATTGATTGCCTGGTCCCTTTCATATGTCAGCAATACAGGCCTGCCCTCCAGGCCAACTACAGCACGGTATGCTTTCAGGTCGCCCGAACGCTCCGGCAAGGTCTCCTCATGCGTCAGCAGACGCCCCTGCGCGAGATCATCAAGGCTGGTCAGTGTCCAGATGCCAAACTGGCTTCCCCGTACAGATTCCTGCTCATAAAGATAAAATGCAGCTCCGTCGGCAATCTTATAAGAATTGGAAAGCAGCAAAGCCCGCATACTTTCCCTGTATTTGGTAGCATGCAGTCCCTGACCGCTGCGCTGACCCGGTTCAAGCAGGCTTTGGACAGCCAGAAGGGGATCACTGGCCAGGTGACCGGGATTTTGCATCCCCTGCACGAGCATTTGATCCAGCCATGTGCTGTCAGGAAGAAGGGCCACAAATGGTTTGATCCTTGCCATCAGCTACTCAATTGTGTTCCGGCAACCACCGCTTCTTTCATTTCCTCAAATTGCCGCATCAGCTTAACCAGTTCAACCACACTTTCCAGCGGCAGGGCATTGTACAAAGAAACCCTGAAGCCACCAACGGTACGGTAACCCTTTATCCCGACAATTCCGCGTTCCACTGCCAGATCATAGAATTCCTTTTCCATTTCCTGATCTGCCGCCCTGAAGGTCACGTTCATTCTGCTCCTGTGTGCAACATGGGCGGTACCCCTAAATAACGAATTCCGGTCGATCTCATCGTAAAGCATCCCGGCCTTTTTAATATTGAGCTGTTCAATGCCCGCCACCCCGCCCTGGTCTTTCAGCCACAGCAAGTTGAGCATGGCAACATAGATGGAAAATACCGGAGGGGTATTGTACATGCTCTGGTGATCGCGGTAAACGCGGTAATCCGACATGGCCGGCAAGGGCTTTTCCAGCCTATCGAGCAGCGCGTTCTTTACGACCACGAGTGTCATTCCGGCTGGCCCAAGGTTTTTCTGGGCGCCGGCATAGATCAGGTCAAACTGGCGCACATCAATCACTCTGGAAAAAATATCTGAAGACATGTCACAGAAAAGAGGCACCGGCCCTTTTGGGAAGTTAAATATCTCCGTACCCTCGATCGTATTGTTGGACGTGCAATGGAGATAATCCGCACCGGCCGGCACGTCAAACAGATCCGGGATATAGCGGTAGGCATCATCTGCCGAAGTAGCAGCAACTTCCGCTTTCCCGAAATATTTGGCCTCTTTAAGCGCCTTTTGTGCAAAAAAACCGGTATCAAAGTAAAGCGCTTTATCCTTGAGAAAACTCTGGGCTATCATTGAAAATTGCATACTTGCCCCGCCTTGCAGGAACAATACCGAATAATTGTCCGGTACATTAAGCAATTCCCGCACGAGCAGCTGGGTTTTTAAGACTGCCGATTCAAATTCAGGAGCGCGGTGCGATACTTCGAGAATAGAAAGGCCGCTTCCATTCCAATCGATCACTGCGCTGGCGGCCTGCTGCATTACGGACACAGGGAGAATACAGGGTCCTGCTCCGAAATTATGCTTTTTCATTAGGTGCTTTTTTAGGAATAATAAGTTAGTTGACATCAAATGTCTGTATTAATGTGCAATGGAAAAAGCAAATACCGTCATTATTGGAATAATTACGGATTTCAACGCCCTAGTAGAAATATTGTTCGCCACATAGCCGCAATGGCCACTATAACAGAATAAAATTTGTTTATATATCAATACAGGAATATCCTGTCCTGCTGTTTTGCTCCCCGGGTTCCTGAACCGTCGCACAACCGTTGGACAACCCTTGTAAGACCCAATGGGTCTTGAAACGGTGGTCTAAGGGTGCTGAAAGGGTTGCTGGCGGGTCAGCAAACTTGAGGCTGAGAAACGGACCGGGGGAATGACAGGTGAGCGCTAAAGTCAGAAGTCTATTTCTTTATATCTCCATTTATTTCATTAACTTAGACTCTCAAGGGATTATTTATAAATACGGAACAGAAAGATGATACAGGCCAAATCAGGCAGTATATTGTACCGGTCCAGTAAATGGAAGAATACGATTGCCGATAGCGCAGCCTATCTGATATTGGCGCTCTTCATGTATACTGCCGCAAGCAAATTATTCACATTGGACAACTTTGCATCTACACTGGCCAAATCACCATTGATAGGCAGTTACAGCAAACTGCTGGCCTGGCTGATCCCGATATCGGAACTGCTGGTCAGCCTGCTGCTGATCATAGCCCGCACGCGAAAACAAGGTTTGTATGCAGCACTGCTGCTGATGGTGCTGTTTACAACTTATCTTTGCTATATGGTCTTATCGGGTACTAAATTGCCCTGCAGTTGTGGGGGCGTGGTAAGCAACCTTAGCTGGCAGCAGCACATCTGGTTCAACATTGCTTTTATCGTACTGGCTTTTACCGGTACCAGGATGTATAAAAATTAACTTCCTATGCTAACTAAATTTTACATATGAACAACATCAAAAAAACAGGCTTAGGACTACTAATAGCAGTTCTGGCATTTGGCTTTAGTGCTTTTAAGATCAATAAAAGAGTTAATTTATACAGGTATTATAAAACAAATCCGTCATCCTATCCCACCCCTTCAGATCCCAGAGGATATGAATATTATGCCGCTGACCATTGTGAAACTGTAGGTGATATATGTTCAGCGGTATGGGACATAGGGTCGGCTTCTTCTCCTATTGATGGAAGTCCTCTTCCCCCAGGAGCAACTTTCCAAGGATATGTACTGGAAGGTCACTATGAGTAACCAAATAATGTCTGTAGTCTGGAAATAAAAATATCTGCGTTCGGAATACTATAAATTGGCTTTTAACCCAATTGAAAAGCTTTTTGGTATAGGATAAGACGTGGTAACTTCGCCGATCATGTCCGGATCAAGATCAAATTTGTTGGCCTTCCAAAGAATGCCCAGATTGGTTGTATAAATATATAACTGCAGGTTTTTGACAGGCATTGCCTTCCATAAAGATCTGTCCAGATCAAAACCCAGTCTAATATCTTGCAGACGGATATGGTCGCCTTTTGCAACTGTAGCAGATGAATTGTTGTATAACAAATCCCTGAAATTATTTGCTCCGTAACTTGCCATAGAAGGGACGTCTGTAAATACTTCATCACCAGGTTTTTGCCATCGGGATTCAAAATCCCTGTGTACACTTCCTGCAAGGTTCATATTATAAAGATTATAATACTTAACTGACGGCTTTCTAAAATAATAACCCAGCTTGTAGCTAATATTTAATCCAAGAGTAAACCGGTCAAAAGAGAAGTTATTCAACAGTCCTCCAAATAGCGCCGGGCGGGCAGGGCCTGCGTATTCAAGATCATCAAACTTAGTAGAAAGAACAATGGTCTGATAATCTTTACTTACAGCTCCATTAAGATAACCTCTGGGATCTCCGTTTGCGGGATCCAGACCCGCCCACTTATAACTGTATATACCGTACACCGGCTTACCAACTACTGGCAAATAATTGTAACTGCCCACTATATTTGAACTATTTTGTATCATAGCATCATAAAAAGAAACCTTATCTTTTACACTTGAAAACAATAAACTCATGCTCCAACTGAACCGGCCTCTTATATTTTGAGCATTGAGCAGAATATCAAAGCCGCTACCCTCCAACTTTGCATAATTTCCCCTCAACGTCTTAATGCCCGTGCTTGAAGCAAAGTCCTTATCTCCTAATATATCATCTCCTTTTTTAATGTAATATTCTACTTTGCCTGATATTGCCTGATTCTTTGTACCAAATTCCATCCCAAAATTGGTAATGCCGATCCTTTCCCAGCGCAGTTCAGGATTGCCAGGACTGATAATTTCTCCGTATGGAAGACCCGACGTCTGCGATCCGGTATATTTAAAAGTAATAATTCCTGAGATGTTCCGGTCAAGGTTTCCGTTATAGCCATAAGAGGCCCTGACCTTTAAGACCGGTAGCCATTCGAGTTTATAAAACGTTTCCTTATCAACGTTCCAGAGTAGTCCGGCAGACCAAAGCGGTACATTCTTCTTGTTTGTTTTTACCCCAAAATAATTGGAGCCATCTATCCTTGCACTTCCGGAGATTGTATATTTTTCATCGTAGGTGTAAGCTGCGTTGAAGTATACAGAGCGTATCCTCTCCAGGTTATCAAATAGGACTGATCCATTAGGTATCTTGTCATTTCCTGATGGATTGGTATTGAATATAGTCGTCGTATCTACATCAATCGAATTGTCGTTCCTGTTGCGATATCCATAGCTAAACTTTCTTGACGACTTTGCCGTCAGTTCCGAAAGTTCGTATCCGGCAATTGCTGAAACCAAGTGGTTTCCGCTGTCATAATGATAATTCAACTGACCACGCATATAATTACCTTCAACATTGTTAGCTCTCTTTATAAAAAAGCCGCCAGGGGGGACATGATAACCCGAGACCTGATCATTGGTCAATATGGAAAATCTGTTGACCAAGTCTCTTGCAGCATAGCTGTCCGGGCTGTTGTATTGATTGTTGTCTTCATCGATCGACTGGTACTGATACTTTAAAGCAGCATCAAGTCCCGGAACAATGGTATATTTTAATCCACCGCTAAGTCGCATGTTATTTGTACTTATGATGGACGGAGATTTGCCGAATTCATCAAGCGGACGGTAAAACCAGTCAAGAAATCCCCTGCTTAACGCATCCTGTCTGTAAGAGAGATTGGATCCCCTGTCAAATATTGCAGCTGATCCGTCGGCATTTCTAAACTGATAATAGGGCATAAGTGCGTTTGCCACACCATAAAGTGAACTGTCTCCAACCAATTTTGAATTTACGTAATATAGTCCTCCTTCCAGTTCCAGGTTCTTCAATAATCTGACAGTATTCTGACTGCTGATAGTGATCCTATCGTTGCTGTTGTGCTTTATTTCGGATAAATTTTTGTCATACCCAATGGAAAAATAATGATCCGACCACTTACTGCTTCCGCTCAGCGAAACTGCGTATTGCTGGGCCGATGACCTGCGGTAGTAGTATTTCAACTCCTCCCGCCTGACATCATTGGCCCGCAGTATATCCAGCTGCCGCTCGGCTTCCTGAACACTGAGTTCATTTTTTCTTTGTTTATTCAGGATTTCAATCACGGGGGACAAAGGAGGATATTTGTCCCTGTCATCAAACACTGGATCATATTTTCCGTGGTCAAACAAAAACTTTTCCAGGTAAATATAATCCGAAGAGGAAAGATAGCTGGGATTGTAAAAAAGATCAGGCTTATCAGAAACTGTGAAATTGGTATTCAGGGAGACTTTTAAAGGCTGCCCCATTTTTCCTCTTTTGGTATTGATCACGATTACCCCATTGCCTGCCCGTACACCCCATATTGCTGCTGAAGCCGCATCCTTCAATACCGTAATATCCTCAATGTCATTTGGATTAAGCGCATTGAAATCGCCGGTAAAGGGAAAGTTGTCCAGAATGATCAATGGCTGGTCGTTGGCAAAGATCGTACCCCTGCTGCGAACGGATAGATCAAGATCATTGATTGCCGAGCTACGAACTGTATTCTTATTGAACAGCAAACCGGAGGTAATGCCTTCCAATCTGGAAAAAACATCGCTGCTCACTTTTCTGTTGTATTGAAAAATATCCGCCTTAACAAAGCTTCCTGTAGCTCGTATCCTGGGGATCTGCTGATAACCTGTGCTCACGATCTCGACTTCCTGAAGTGCTACAGGAGGTATCAGCGCTGGTTCTCCGGCGACCGGCTTCGGTACAGGTACATCCTCTGCCGGCTCCTTTTCTTTGACCAGGATCATATTGCCCAGAATGGTATAGGTCAGAGAAAATCTTGCCAGGGCAATGCGCATCACGGTTTCCGGGGATGCATTATGAAAATCGACTGCCAGGGTCTGGTCTGCATTGACCTTTTTTTCATTCCAGACCACGCTATAGCCTGTCTGGTGATTGAGTTCTTTAAATAGCTGCGCAAGCGTCACCCGTTTTCTGGAGTAATTCATGTTCTGGGCTGAGGCGGTCACACTCAGAAAGACCAGCACCAACAGCATGATGCCTGCGATATACTTCATTGTGGCGTTGTAGTTACTTTTATCAGGATCGGTTACTGCTGCCGCAGTCCAGGTTATTTCAGGGTGACGCCGACAAGCACCGGAAAATGATCGGATACAAATTTTCCGTGGTAAGTATCTGTTAAAAGTCCCCATCTGGTTGCGGTAAATCCTTTGGTCACAAAGACATGGTCAATGATCTCATATCCCTCAAGATTCTTTCCCCATGCATTGAAAGAAGCATTATTGACATAAGGTTCTTTTACTTGTTTGTAAGTATCGGTCAGCAGGTCTGAATTGGCAAGTGTAAGGTACCATTCGCTGGTTTGCCCTCCGTTAAGGTCCCCGGTAAATACCGCAGGTGTTCCGTTGGCGATCTCTTTGATCTTTTTGATCACCAGTTTGCCGCTTTCAATCCGGGCAATCTCACCTTCATGGTCAAAATGCGCATTAAAATAAAAGAATTTTTTGCCTGTAGAAACGTCCTGCAGCTGTACCCAGCTGCAAATGCGGTTACAGCATTTGGCATCCCAGCCTTTGCCGGGCTTATCAGGTGTTTCTGATAGCCAGAAGTCGCCCTTTTTCAGCAACTTGAATTTATCTTTCCGGTAAAATATAGAAGAATGCTCCCCGGCATCTTTACCGTCGTCACGTCCAAGGCCATACTGATCATAGTCCGGAAGATATTTGACGAGATCATCTACCTGATTTTTCAGTGCTTCCTGTACGCCAAAAATATCGTACTGGTGAAATTTGATCAGATTGGCGGCCACCCTGGCACGCTGGGACCAGCGGTTGCCTTCGTCACCCGCGTTGTCATAGCGTATGTTAAATGATCCGATCGTATATTGTGCAACGCCAAACCGGGCGAGGGAGAGCAGCAGTGATAATGTTAAAAAAAGTTTCAGCTTCATAGTTTGTTCTTTTGCGAGAACAATATACAATTTATTTGGATGTAATCAGCTTTCAGCTTCTATCCAGTTGCCATCTTCCCGGATCAGCTCGATCAGGTCATCGAGTGCGCGGGCTGTGTTTACATTTTTCCTGACCACTTCTCTTCCTCTGTACAGGGTGATCTTGTCTGGCCCGGTCCCTACATATCCGTAGTCTGCATCAGCCATTTCTCCGGGACCATTTACGATACAGCCCATGATCCCGATCTTGATGCCTTTCAGGTGATCTGTACGCGAGCGTATGAGCTGTGTGGTTTCCTGCAGGTCAAACAAGGTCCGGCCGCAGCTTGGGCAGGAGATGTATTCTGTTTTGGAGATCCGGGTACGGGTAGCCTGCAATATGCCAAAACTGGTCGCATTGACCAGCGCGGGTTCCACAGTACCGGATACATCGATCCAGATACCGTCTCCCATGCCGTCGGTCAGCAGCGCGCCCAGATCCGTAGCGGCATAGAGCATCAGGTCATCAGGCGTTATTTCTCCATAGCTCCGTTTGATGATCACCGGAATTTCTGCCCGCTTGTGCAGCAGCTCAATGAAAAATGCCCGCTGCGCTGCCATACCGTGCTGTGCATGGGTTTCCAGAACCAGCACCACATCTTTCCCAAACAAGGACAGGTCAAGGGTTCCGGTTTCAGCTGCATCTATCCGCACCAGGTTCAGGCTTGCATCTTTTATCTCTGCATCGCGGTATTCTTGGTAACTCCATATCGGATAGCAATTGTCCTTATCTTCCAGGCTCAGCCAGGTAGGGTAGTTAAAGATCTGTTTCAGGTTGCCCGGAAAGGAAAAAGAAGGCAGTGAATCGCCGAGGTAAACAAGGTCACAGGCCTGATCGGACAAGTTGTATTTATCCAACAATGAACTGTATTTATAACCCACGGCACCGAGCGTATAGGGGTCTTTCAGGTTCTGTCCGGATAGATCGATCATGACCTGCGGATGATGGGTGCCGCCAATATGCTGGACGGGCTCAGTGTGCCTGCGTGTGTATTCATAGGGATTGTATGGTAAGGTCCCTATGTCAATCTGCGGAATGTCTTGTTCCGGGGTTTGCACGGCGCGTTTTTCATACCGCTGTGCCAGCGCCCTGGCTACCGGTGCTTCAAATTCCGGATCTTCGGTCAGGGATACCCGGATGGTATCGCCCAATCCGTCTTCCAGCAAGGTTCCTATGCCCACTGCCGATTTGATACGCCCGTCCTCACCGTCCCCGGCCTCGGTCACTCCGAGATGAAGCGGGTAATTCATCCCTTCTCTGGCCATGGTCTCTACCAGCAGCCGGTAGGCTTGCACCATAACTTGTGTATTGCTGGCCTTCATCGAGATGACCAGGTTATAATAATGCTGGTCCTCGCACATGCGGATGAATTCCATGGCAGATTCTACCATGCCTCTTGGAGTATCCCCATAATGGCTCATGATCCGGTCTGACAAAGAGCCATGGTTGGTCCCGATACGCATGGCTGTACCATATTCCTTGCAGATCTTTACAAGTGGTATAAATTTCTTATAGATGCGGTCCAGTTCAGTCTGGTAAGCCTCCTGTGTGTATTCAATATTCTCAAATCGCTTTTTGTCTGCATAGTTCCCAGGGTTTACCCGAACCTTTTCTACGATCCTGGCTGCTGCTTCTGCTGCATTTGGAGTGAAATGGATATCCGCTACCAGCGGTACATTGTAGCCCCTGTAACGCAGTTCTTTTTTGATCTCGGCCAGGTTCTCTGCTTCCTTCATGCTGGGCGCCGTGATCCTTACATATTCACAGCCCGAATGGACCATCCTGATGGTTTGTTCCACCGTAGCGATCGTGTTCATGGTATCTGTTGTGGTCATAGACTGGATACGTATCGGATTCAGCCCTCCCATGGGTATGTGCCCGACCTGGACTTCACGTGTCAGAAAACGTGAATAATGGCTCAGACTGTTGCAATAACCTCCGCTCAATCCTTTTGAAAAAGACATTTCCTCCATAAGACCTTGTATATGGTACAAAGATAAAGATTAGGATTTAAATGAGCCGTTCTTTTGTAACCAGCGTACCGGCTGCAAGATCATGGAAGCACTGTTGTTTTTTATTCAGAAAGCTATACAGGTAGCCAAAGAAGAAGGGGACTGCAGAAAGGAGCTTTGCCAGGTTCCGGAGCCAGGCACTGCCGGCAGAGATCCTGCTCCCGCCCAGATCTGTCACTTTTATGTTCAGCAATCTTTTGCCTGCTGTGGCTTGTTTTGCTGAAGCTTCTGCAATGCTGCTGTAAATGAATTTTACAACTATGATCAGGGGCAGGCCCGATAGCGCGGCCATGACTCTTTGCTGCTTTTCTTCTATAAACACAAAACTGAGCAGAACCAGCAGTACATAGCCGGCTGTGATCAGAAAATAATCGATCACAGATGCCAGCAGGCGCTGGTCAAAGGAAGCAAAGTATTGTGGCGCGGTCCGCTGAAAACTAAAACCCAGAAGCTCACGCAGTTCTTCAAACTCGTGAGCTTCTTTGTAATCGTGCATGCCCGGCTTCCTGACAAATGTCTCAGGCCGCATGTCAAGCGTCCTTAACTGATCCAGCTGAAAGGGGCCTTCTGGTTTTCCGTTAATGACGACGGTATAGGTTGTGCTGCTGTCCATTAATACCTTTTGACCTCAAAGCTACTTAATCCGCCGTCCAGATTAATAAAAATCTTTTTGGCCGATGCCTGATAGTTTGGGGTTTCAAAGGATCCGTCTGCCAGTTTGGTAAATCCGGTAAAATCTTTTGATGAAAGGCCCGTCTTGGTCTTGATCCTGCAGCCTGTACTTTCAGGTATCTTGATCTTGACCTCGGCTACGCCGGTCTTTACATTTACGTCTGTTACGGGCAGCAGATCGCCCAGCTTGATGTCCAGTGAGGCTGCACCACCGTCAAAGTTAAAGGACCTCACCTTGTAGGAGGACAGGTCAAAATCGACCTCCCCGGCTCCCATGTTCATGTGGATCTCCCATTCAGGCCTGTTGTTCAGCCTGAAATCCACATCATTTCCGCCGTCTCCCATATTCCATTTGGATTTGCCTTCCATTTTAAAGTTGAGCGTGGTCGTTCCCTCATTTTCTATGGTCTGAAGGCTAAAATTGCCGGTCTTTCTTTCTACCCGTGCAGTGAAGAGGCTGTCGGTATTGCCCTTAAGTTCATATGACGTAGCGCCGCCCGATATATTGAGCATAGTTTTTCCCGATAATGAATCGATATAGGGATGGGAAAAATCAAGTAAGTCTGATTGTTCATGATCTTTCCGGTCTGTATTGTCCCTGATCCTGTCTCCAACCCAATTCCTGTGTCCCGGTGCTTCCTGCCCTTTGTAAAACAAGATACCCAACATGACAACCAGTACTGCTATGGAGATGATCCCTCCCACCTGTGACTTGTTCCTGCTAAAGAGGATATTCACACCGGCAATGATCAGGAATATCGGCCAGAACCGCCAGATATTGCCCCAGTGAAAATCAATGATGTCAAAATTTTCCAGAAGGAGTACCCCGCCGATAAACAGCAGCACAATACCCCACATAATTCTATCCAGTTTCATCTTACAATTCTTTTTTGGTGAATTTATCTCCTGAAGGTTGCTCGCCCGCCACATCCTGTTCTGAAGGTGGGGTGGAACCTGTATTGGCGTTCATTTGCTGCTCTTGCTGCGATTTCCAATCCTCCCATGCATTTTTACGTTTGGATTTCATAATGAAGCTCACGCCAATTGCAACAAACACCAAGGGCCACAGCTTACTAATGCTGAACCAGAACGGGATAAACTCAAATTCGTTCAGCAGAAAATAGATGCCGACCACCAACAGGAACAATCCCCCTACGGTCCGTCCGGTCTCGTTGTTCTTATAGGGCTTAAAGTCCAATGGTTTTTCAGTTTTAAAACCGTAGGCTTTAAAAGGCTCCTCATTTGCAGGGGCAGTGTATTTTTCCTGGTCCATAGCAGGAGGTGAACTAAAAGAGCTCTTGCCCCCATAGAACTCATTGAATTTTGAGAACCGCTTTGCCGGATCATTGTTGACCGGCACTACGATCCACATTACCAGGTAAACCAATATGCCCGTTCCTACCAGGAATATGGTTGACAGCACGAACAATAACCTGATTATTGTTACATCCACCTCCATGTACTCCGCAACCCCGGACGATACGCCGGCAATCACTTTGTCGTGCTCATTTCTAAATAATCTCTTGTCCATAATATATGTCCTCCAATATTTTAAAACTGTACCGGCTTTATTATTATCTCATCAACGTTTACACCAGCACTTAAGTTTAAGATGTGGCATATGGCATCTGCTATATTTTCCGGTTGCACAAACTTTCCGGCGGGAATTGTTGTGCCTTCCCAGGAGGAAGTCAGTGTCGAACCTGGTAAAATAGCGGTAACCTTCACGTTGTATTTCGATAATTCATCCCTAAATACATGATTAAGACTGAGTAATGCAGTTTTAGTTACACTATAGGCACCGGCATTTTCAACGATTTGCCTGCTGGCTACTGAACAGATGTTAAAAATATGTCCTGACAACTGCCTGCGCATCATTTTCCCAAAAAATTTACTGGTGTAATAGGCTGCTTTGAGGTTCAGGTCCAGCTGGTCCTCAAAGCTTTGATCGGGTTCATCAAGGATACTGTCCGGCAGGAACATGCCTGCATTATTGACCAGCACATCAACCTTTGGAAACTCCTTTTCAACTGACTTGCAAAACCGGTAAACATCTTCTTTTCGGCTCAGATCGGCCTCCAATAGAAACACTTTCCTTCCGGTATGCCTGACTGCTTCGGTAAGTTCATCGAGCCCTTCCTGATGGCGGGAACTGATCGCCAGATCATAGCCGTTGTCTGCCAGTTTCAGGGCTATTGCCCTTCCTATGCCCCTGGTCGCACCTGTAATGACAGCATTCATTGTTTAAACAGTTAATTTCCTGCAATATTACAAAAAACCACAGCAGGGCAAAACTTTGGCTCCTGAAGATTTGTTACAAACCGCAGATACCTTCATTATTCAAATTTTATTGTTTCTTTGTAATAATATTGCATCAGTGTCCTAGCTAAATCTTCAAGAATGAATTTTACCAATTTTGGAAAGTATCTCCTGCTACTTAAGGCTGTATTCAGAAGACCTGAGAAATCTAAGATCTATCTTAAGGTACTCTTTCAGCAGATGAACTTTATTGGTGTAGGTTCAATCGGTCTTATTGCGATTATTTCCACTTTTATTGGTGCGGTAATGACCTTGCAGATCGCCTTTCAGCTGGTGAGCGATTTTGTACCAAAGACCATCATCGGCTCGGTCAACCGTGACTCCACCATCCTGGAACTGAGCCCGACCATCAGTGCGATCGTGCTCGCAGGAAAGATCGGATCGGCCATTTCATCAGAGATCGGCACCATGCGGGTGAGTGAGCAGATCGACGCGCTGGAGATCATGGGGATCAATTCACCAGGGTACCTTATCCTGCCCAAGATCCTTGCGGGCATTACCATGGTTCCCCTGCTGGTCATCATGTCCATGTTTCTGAGCATTGGCGGAGGATATCTTGGCGGCACGCTCTCGGGGGCTGTTTCACCGGCTGATTATATTGCTGGCATCACTACTGATTTTAATCCTTACACCATTACCGTTGCCCTGGTTAAGGCTTTTGTATTTGGCTTTATCATTACATCTGTGCCTGCCTACGAAGGTTTTTATGTTAAGGGAGGCGCACTAGAGGTGGCCCAGGCCAGTACAAGAGCGGTCGTGGTTAGCTGCATCACTATCCTGGCATGTGATTACATCGTAACCCAGTTATTATTATGATCGAAATCAATGATATTCATAAATCGTTTGGCAGCAATGAGGTACTGAAAGGTATCTCCGGCAAATTTGAAGCGGGCGTTACCAACCTCATCATCGGAGGCTCCGGCTCGGGAAAAACGACATTGCTGAAATGCATGATCGGGCTTCATCAACCGGAAGAGGGATCAGTCAGGTATGATGGCCGGGAGTTTACCAGCATGAATTTTGAGGAAAAGATCGAGGTCAGAAAAGAGATCGGTATGCTTTTTCAGGGTTCCGCCTTGTTTGACTCCATGAGTGTAGAAGAGAACATTATGTTCCCGCTCAATATGTTTACCGACCAGAGCCGCAGGGAAAAGCTGGAACGGGTCAATTTCTGCCTGGAGCGGGTCAACCTGGAGGGAAAGAACAAATTGTTTCCGGCAGAGCTGTCCGGTGGCATGAAGAAAAGGGTAGGTATTGCCCGTGCCATTGCCATGAACCCCAAATACCTGTTCGTTGACGAGCCCAATTCTGGCCTGGATCCCAAGACATCTATCGTGATCGATGAGCTGATCAAAGAGCTGACTGAAGAGTACAATACGACCACGGTGGTGGTCACGCATGACATGAACTCTGTAATGGGTATCGGCGATTACATCCTGTTCCTCCATGAAGGCAAGAAATTCTGGGAGGGCTCCAATAAGGAAATCGCCCATACAGACGTGCAGGAACTCAACGACTTTGTCTTTGCGAGCCGTTTCATGAAGGCCGCCAAGGACAAGTTTTAAACCTGTTTTCTTTATATTTGCCTTTATTTTTTAACTAAACATACGCTCATTTTTTGATATGATAAGCCTGCTTACTCCCACGCATTGGAAAGACTATGAGCTGATAGACTGTGGGGATTTTGAAAAACTGGAACGTTTTGGCAACCTGGTCCTGTCCCGGCCCGAACCACAGGCGGTCTGGAAGAAAAGCCTGACAGAACAGGATTGGAAAAAAAAGACCCTTATCCGCTTCAAAGGACGTTCTGCTACTTCCGGAGAATGGATTAAGAGCAGCCCGAAGCTTCCTGACCGCTGGAACATACAGTATCAGAATGAAGAAATTTCTATTAACCTCAGGCTTGGCCTCACTTCCTTCAAGCACGTAGGTGTTTTTCCCGAACAGGCGGTAAACTGGGATTATATTTCTTCTTCTATCCGCAGATTCAAGGCACAAAGCCCTAAAGTACTCAACCTTTTTGCTTATACAGGCGCTGCTTCTTTGATCGCGAAAGCAGCAGGTGCAGATACCACGCATGTGGACTCCATTAAGCAGGTGGTCAACTGGGCCAACGAAAATCAGGAATTATCAGGTTTGAAAGATGTGCGTTGGGTAGTCGAGGACGCCCTTAAATTTGTAAAACGTGAGTTGAAACGGGGAAAGAAATATAACGGCATTATCCTGGACCCTCCGGCTTATGGCCATGGTCCGAATGGCGAAAAATGGAAACTGGAAGACCAAATCCGCGAAATGATGCATGATGTGGTACAGCTATTGGATCCGGAAGAGCACTTCCTGATCCTGAACACCTATTCTCTGGGCTTTTCATCAGTAATTGTAGAGAACCTGATCAAAACTTCTTTCCCTGAGGTTCAGAACCTGGAAACTGGAGAACTCTACCTGCAGGCCATATCCGGAGTGAAGCTGCCGCTCGGTGTTTTTGGCAAGTTCAACAAGTTTAAGTAAACAAAGCATGCATGTGTTTGAACAAGCTGGACATAAGCAGGAATTGCGCCTGAATACTATTAAACAAAAAAGGCGTCGGGGACCTAATCCGACGCCTTATAACACACCTAAATCAGTAACACCTCACTGAAATTTAGTTCTTCTCTGCCTGTGGCATTAATATTTGATATCAGGTAAGAGGAACTTCCGGGGGGGCACCGGAAGTGTCCTCATTCTAACCAAACTAAACCAAATATTTATATTTTCAGCATTTCATCTCCTCAACAATCGTTGTCTGGCAATATGCCTTACTTTTCCAATGTCCTTTGTTATTCTATTATTTCGGCACTACACATTTGCACATCATTTATTCTAAACAGTTAACAGGCATCTATTTAGAATCATTTCAAATAACACCACAAGTATAGTAAGTTATTTAGAATAATTCCAAACAAATTACAATTTTATTTTTCTCTACTCTTTCTGCCTGCGCTTTTTTATTCGTCACAAGAGTGTTATACTTGTAAAATTTTAAAAACAAAGGCGGATCAGGGCCTCAATTACCTAAAACATACACAAAAATGAAATTAACATATCTGGCGGGAACATTCTTAATTGGTATCGCCTCATTCGGGATATTTACGAGCTGCTCATCTGAAGGAAAGAACATAAAGGGAAAAACAGGACCAGGGGCCACCACTGACACTTCCGGAACAGTGGAAGATGCTATTGATCTGAGAAAACCTGTCGATACTGCCCAGTATAATGCTTTACTTCAAAAACTTGCTAACGGAGATACTACCGGTAAATGGCCTGTAAAAAAGCAACCGTATCCGCTTGCCGGAGCGATCCTTCCCTTTAAGCGTATCGTGGTTTATTATGGAAACCTGTATTCAAAAAAAATGGGTGTCCTGGGTGAATATGCTCCAAAGGAAATGTTGTCCCGGTTGGATAATGAAGTAAAAAGATGGGAAAAAGCTGATCCTTCTACCCCTGTACAGCCAGGGCTTCATTATATCGCGGTGGTCGCCGCCGGAGAACCTGGCAAAGCCGGAAAATACCGTACCAGGATGCCTTTCAAACAGATCGATTCTGTTATGACAATTTCGAAAATGCGGAAGAACATGATCGTCTTCCTGGACATCCAGGTAGCGCTTGGTTCCATCAGAGATGAATTGCCGCAACTGGAAGAATACCTGAAACTACCTAATGTACATCTTGGCATTGATCCCGAGTTTTCAATGAAAGATGGTTCTCTGCCCGGCAGACGCATCGGCACGTATGATGCCGCTGACGTAAATTATTGTTCGGATTATCTCGCCAAACTGGTGAGGAAGTACAATCTTCCTCCGAAGGTATTTACCGTTCACCGCTTCACCCAAAAAATGGTTACCAATTATCAGAATATCAAACTGCGCCCGGAGGTACAGATCGTCATGCATATGGATGGATGGGGTGAACCTGAACTCAAAAAGGGAACTTACCGCCATTTTATTTATTCTGAGCCTGTTCAGTTTACAGGCTTCAAGTTGTTCTATAAGAATGACATTAAAAAGTCACCAAACAGGATGATGACACCGGAAGAGTTGCTTAAACTTAAACCTGCGCCGATCTATATTCAGTATCAGTAAGGATTTGATCTCAATTGGATGGAATTAAAGGTTTAACACCATCAGAACAACTTGGTCTGGCCTTTATCGTCTATGTCAATATCATCCGGATTGGTGATCTCCAGTTTAATGTCACCGGCCTGTTTTGACGCTGGTTCCGGCTTTTTAGGCGGATCTACCGGTTTTTCAACTGGATCTTCTGCAACTTCAGGGCTGGCGGGAACCGGTACTTCTTCCCCATCGGCATCTTTATTCAGTGCGGGATCGATCAGCTCTTCTTCATTTTCCTCCGTATTTTCACGCACAGCGGAAGTCTTACTGTCTTCTGCTACTTCTTCTTCCTCATTGCCCGAAATGCTGATGCTTTTCACTTCGTGCTGGGTAAGTCTATTGCCATTGGCCCTGATTCCCTTGACGTCGATAAATTCTGCAAGTACGATCTCCAGCATCTCTGGTATCTGGGTTTTACCTTTCAATACATCTACAGTCAATACTGCTGCCGGATTACTGGTCAGGTAAAGAAATCTAGAGCCTGCCTCGTCACTGATCAGGCTTACTTTTTTACCGACTGCAATGGGTTCAAAGACAAAGCGCTTGATGAAATAATTTTTGGCCTTACCTTCGTAGTGTACGACTGCAAAAGGTTTTTCAGGATCGAATTTCCGGATCAGCACCAGGTCCGCGTCAAAGTGATTGCTCAGCTCAAAAGTACTCAGCTCATACCAACCGTCCTTGTGCACCTGCAGGATCTTATCTTCGCCATCAAATTCTCCAAGGTATTTGCCCCTGCCATCCACGTTCAGGCGGCGCAGCAGGTCATCGTACCAGATCTTCAATCCAGACAATGTGGAAACCCCCTTGCTCTTCAGCAGGATCTTTTTGACCGGATATTTGGATACGATATTGCCCATTGAGCCGCGACCCTTAATGGCGATCTCTGCAAAGTCAAGGTCAAACTGGAGTTTTTTCAGTTTACTGTGCGGCTTTAACTGTATGGTGACGATCTCAGCCTCTCCATTGGGGTTTGCCGTAAAATACAGTATTTTCGAGCCTTTGCTGCCTTTGGTCAGGTCATATTCCTTATCGCGGGTGACGCCCACCACGGCAAAGCGTTTGATATAAGAAATGCCGCTGGCCCCATCTTTATAGATCATGTTATAAATGGTACGCTCATCTCCTTTTTTAAAGACCTGGGCATGCAGGATACCTTTGCCTACAAACGTTTTATCGGCTACTTTGGTAATGATGCATTTGCCATCCTCCCGGAATATGATAAGTTCATCTATGTCGGAACAGTCGGCTACAAATTCATCTTTTCTAAGGCCTGTACCAATGAAACCATCTTCCCGGTTCATATAGAGTTTTACATTGGCCAGGGCAACCTTAGAGGCTTCTACCTTATCAAACAGACGGATCTCTGTTTTGCGCGCTCTCCCTTTACCGTACCTGTCCTTTAGCTTCTGGAACCAGGCAATGGCATAATCGGTCAGGTGCTTCAGGTGGTTCTTCACAACTTTGATGTCTTCAGTAAGCGCTTTCATTTGTTCGTCGGCCTTCTTTACATCAAATCGGGTTATGCTGCTCATCGGCTTGTCAATGAGTTTCCTGAAATCTTCAGGAAGGATCTCGCGGTAAAGACTTGCTTTGAAAGGCTCAAATAAACTGTGCAATACTGCTACAACAGTTTCAAAGTCACCTGAATTCTCGTAGTCTGCATGCTTGTACATTCCCTCTTGTATAAAGATCTTCAGGAGTGAGCTGAAGAAGATGCGTTCCTGCAATTCATGCAGCCTGATCTCAAGTTCCTGTTTCAGCAAGGCCTTGGTATGCATCGTATTTTCCTTCAGAATGTCATTGACACTCATGAAATGAGGCTTGTCGTCCCTGATCACACAGGTATTGGGGGAGATTGAAACTTCACAGGAAGTAAAAGCATAAAGTGCATCGATGGTCACATCTGGTGAAATTCCTGGTGCCAGGTGGATGACGATCTCTACATTTTGTGCTGTATTGTCTTCGATCTTTTTGATCTTGATCTTTCCCTTGTCATTGGCAGCGAGTATACTGTCTATCACCGATCCTGTGGTCGTACTAAAAGGGATCTCGGTAATGACCAGCGTTTTTTTATCCTTTTCGGTGATCTTTGCCCTTACCCTGATCTTGCCGCCGCGCATGCCTTCATTGTAAGCCGAGAAATCGGCCATGCCTCCGGTAAAAAAGTCCGGCATGATATTGGACCGGTTGCCTCTGAGTATTTCCATGGAGGCATCTAGCAACTCTACAAAATTGTGCGGCATGACCTTGGTGGCCAGACCGACAGCAATGCCTTCTGCTCCCTGTGCGAGTAAAAGCGGAAACTTGACAGGTAATGTGACCGGCTCATTATTCCGGCCATCATAGCTCAACTGCCACGCTGTGGTATCGGGATTGAATACCACTTCATTTGCAAATTTAGAAAGGCGTGCTTCTATGTAACGGGGTGCCGCAGCACTGTCTCCCGTAACCGGGTCGCCCCAGTTACCCTGACAGTCGATCAGCAGGTTCTTCTGCCCGATCTGGACCATGGCATCTCCAATTGAGGCATCTCCGTGAGGGTGGTATTTCATGGTATTGCCGATCACATTGGCCGCCTTGTTGAACCGGCCATCATCCATTTCTTTCAGTGAGTGCATGATGCGGCGCTGGACGGGTTTCAGACCATCGTTGATATGTGGTACGGCACGATCGAGAATTACATAGGACGCATAGTCAAGAAACCAGTTTTCATAAAGTCCATTGATAGGAATTACCGTATGCGTATTTTCTTCGTTTGCGTTGTTTTCTATTTCGTCGCTCATCAAAAAAGGATTGGATTGCGTAAATATAAGGCTTGCAGGTAAATCTGGGAATATAAGTTTTGAACAGTATGCCGTGGAAATTGATCGCTTTGCAAACAATTTAATTCTTCTGATTGTAGATATGTTAATTGTATAGAACCAGGTCACCTGATGGCATGGTTTTAGTTAATAAATTTCCAGTCAGTCACTCAACTCTTTTTCACTTGAATAAATACATACGCAAAAGCCTTAAAATTGTTCTTTGGATCGTTGCCTGTGTAGTGCTGCTTGTAGTATTAATTGCTGTCTCTCTGAACATTCCTGCCGTTCAGAACTTTGCAAAAAACAAGGCGATCGGTTATCTGAAGAAAAAGACCCATACGGAAGTGCGCCTGGAAAGTATCAAGATTGCGCTGCCAAAAGACATTGTACTGAATAAATTTTACATCGAAGACCTGAAAAAGGATACATTACTATACGCTGAGAAGCTGTCTGTGGACATCAGTTTGTTTAAATTGCTGAAGAATAAGGTCGAGATCAATGATATTTCCTTAAAAAAAATAAGGGCCAATATAAAGCGTATTGATCCGGACACTGCTTTTAACTTCTCATTCCTGGTCGATGCTTTTATGTCCGAGCAAAAAAAGCCCGATGAAGAAGTAGATAAGGACACGACTTCTACCATGAAATTTGCAATTGATAAGGTGTCTTTTGAAGACATCGGTATTGTATACCGGGATGATGTTGCCGGGAACGATGTCAAATTGTATCTTGGCGAATTTAAAGCGAAGCTCAAGGATTTTGATCTGGCAGGACAGCATTATGTGATCAAGAGCCTTTCCTTAAACAATACTTCACTTGATTATCTTCAGCAAAAACCTTTGACCCAGCTAAAGGAGCACCTGGAAAAAAGCATAGATACGGCGCAGGCGGAAACCGGAAAACTGCCTTTGGTCGAGGTCCAGGATTTTGCATTCAGTAACATCCGGATCGGTTTTGATGACCGCATCTCTGGTATGAATGCAGATGTGGCCCTGAAGAAGCTGGAACTCAGCAAGCTTTTTGTGGACTTGACCAACAGCAACTACAAGGTTGCTGAGGCGGCCATCAATGATACAAAGATCGCTTTTAATTCGGCTGCCAATAAAGCAGACGTTGCGCTCGGTGAACTGTCATTTGATCAATTGCTTGCCGATGTAAAGAACGGAAAGTACTCGGTGGGTGATGCCAGCCTCAGACGGTCTGATATTGGTTTTGCACTGAAGCCTGCCCCGAAAATGAAGGATACAGTGCGTACAGATACCACGGCATCTGCTCCCCTTTCTCTGGTCGTGGGCAGTATCAGCTTAGCAGAAAACAATATAAGTTTTGACAACCTGACTGCGAAGCCGGTAAAAGGCATGGATTTCAATCACCTGAGGTTTACCGGGCTTACCCTGAACGCGGATGATATCGGATACAGTGACCAGGGTATAAAGGTAAATGTGAAGCAAGGTAGCTTTAAGGAAAAAAGCGGCTTTCAGCTGAACAGACTACAAGGAAAGGTAGCCTATAATGAAAAACAAATTAAAGTGGATGGTTTTCAGCTGAAAACTCCAAACACTTCCATAGAGAACAATACACAGTTGGATTATACCTCAATGGATGACCTTACCAAGCATCCTGAAAAGGTCAAGGTCTCTATGACAGTAAACAATACGGTGATCGGTTTGAGGGATGCCGCTTATTTCAGCGATGCAGTGCCCGTGGCGTACCGGAATGAAAAAATACGGTTGAATGCTTCTGCTCATGGTTATATGAACAACATTGTCGTACCGAAACTGCAGGTGAGCGGTCTGAAGAATACCCATATCGATATCAGCGGGACGGCTAAGGGTCTGCCCGATATGGAAAAGGCGGTACTTGATCTTGACATCAGGCGCTTCTCCCTTACCAAAGGTGACCTTTTGGTACTCATCCCTAAAAAATCATTGCCAACCAGTATTGAACTGCCAAATGCCATCAACGCAGTCGGAAAATTTAAAGGTTCTATGACCAGTTTCAATACTGGATTTAACATCCGTACCGACATGGGTTCTGCAAAGCTCGCGGCAATGATGAGAGGGCCTAAAGGCAAGGAAAATTATGCGGCCAATATCAACCTGATTGATTTCAACGTAGGCCGTCTGTTGAAACAGCAGCCCGCTCTGGGCCGGATCACCGCGAAAGCGATCGTTAAGGGCAGAGGGCTTGATGCCAAAACTGCTGCCGCGCAGCTCAATGCGCAGATCATCAGCGCAGGTTACAATAAATATAATTACCGGGACCTGAATATCAGCGGCAGCTATGCAGCTCAGCAGCTCGACCTGAAAAGCAATATGGCCGACAGCAACCTTAATTTTGACCTGATTGCGAAGGTAAATATGGCGGGTAAGTACCCAGCTGTAAAGGCCGATCTGAACCTGACTGAGGTTGACCTGCAAAAATTGAACTTCAGCCCGACGGAGTTCAAGCTGGCCGGACTGGTGACGGCCGATATCAAAACCGCAGATCCGGATTACCTGAACGGGGATGTGAGTATCAGGGGGCTGCAATTGGTGAAAGAAGGGCAGAAATTTAATATGGACACCATTGACGTGCATTCGGAAGCCTCGGAAACACACAATCTACTGACGCTGAGGTCTGAAATATTGAATGCCCGTATCGATGGAAAATACCAGCTGACCAATCTGGGCAATGCACTGGTCAACCAGATCAATAAGTATTATGCTTTCGGTGAGGTGACCACAATCCCCGACCAGCGCTTCAGGTTTTATGTAAAGATCTATAATCCTAAGTTTCTGAAGAACTTCGTACCTGAATTGACCGGCTTCTCTCCATCTTATATGAGCGGCCTGATCGATACACAAAAGGACAGCCTGCAAGTGAGGGCCTGGTTTCCGCAAGTGGTCTACGGAGATTTTAAAGTAGACAGTACCCGTCTTGATGTGAATAACGACAATCAGCAACTGACCTATAAGCTGCTGATCAAAAGTTTCCAAAGCCCATCAGTCTCTTTGTACAATTCTGAGGTGAGCGGACAGGCGGCCAATAACCAACTAGGGCTGAACATCATGATCAGGGACAGCAAACAAAAGGATCGCTATGTATTGGGCGGAATTTTTAAATCGATCAATAAAGATTACCAGTTTTCTCTTGATCCCAATAAATTGCTGCTGGATTATGAGAAATGGGTCATTTCACCTGAAAATTATTTACAGTTCGGCCAGTCAGGTATTCTCGCCAACCAGTTCAACTTAAGTAAAGGCGGGCAGTTGCTGAGCATCAACAGTTCGGACAAAACGCCCAATTCACCGATCAGCGTGCAGTTTAAGGATTTCAGAATAGAGACCCTGACCAGGTTTGCCGAGCAGGACAGTGCGCTGGTGGGCGGGGTGATCAATGGTACCGCCGAAGTAAAGGAACTGATGGACAGTACCCCCAAGTTTAATGCAAATCTGACCATTGACCAGCTGCGTTACCAAAAAGACCAGTTGGGTACTTTGCGTGTAGCAGTAAACAACAACACCGCAAATGCTTATGAGGTCAACGTAGCCCTGGCCGGTGTACACGAGCTCAGGGTAAACGGGTTTTACTATACCAACTCAGAAAATGCACTGGATCTTACCGTAAATCTTGATAAGGTAGACCTTTCACAACTGGAGAGCCTTTCAATGGGCCAGATCAAGCGGGGCTCCGGCGCCATTACCGGTCAGTTGAGCGTAAAAGGGGCTGTAACTGCACCCAGAGTATTGGGTGACATCCATTTCAATCAGGTAGCATTTACTGCCGCTTATGTCAATTCATATTTCCGGATTCCGGATGAAACCATTAGTTTCACCAGCCAGGGCATCAATTTCAATGATTTTGATATCCTGGATTCATTGGGCAGAAAGGCAACCATTAGTGGTGGCGTACTCACTACGGATTATAAGGATATCAAGTTCAATATGGACATTCGTACTGATAATTTCAGAGCACTCAACTCCACTGCTCAGGATAATGATATGATCTATGGGACGGTGTACCTGACCAGCAATATCAAGGTGCGCGGGGATCTTAACCAGCCAGATGTGGATATGAATATTACCGTAGAAAAGGGCACTAAATTTTTCTTTGCCCTTCCGGTGGAAGATCCTTCCGTAATCGACCAGGAAGGAATTGTCCAATTCATTGATGCAGACGCAGCGCCTTTTAACGGACAGAAAGTTTTGAATGGAGATAGCATCAGCAAATCACCGGTCAAAGGTATCAACCTGAGCGCAAATGTCACTATTGACCCCGATGCAGAACTGAATGTGGTCGTCGATCCATCCAACGGAGATGCACTAAGGGTAAAAGGGCAGGCCAATCTGGTTGCCGATATGGATCCGAGCGGCAAGACCAGCCTTACCGGCAGGTACGAGATCAGTGAGGGTTCTTACAATCTTTCCATAGGGCCGTTCTCCAAGAAGGAGTTTAAACTTGTGAAGGGCAGTGCGATCGTCTGGACGGGAGACCCGATGTCTGCCAATGTAGACCTTACTGCGCTTTATGAGGTAAATGCCGCTCCTATAGATTTATTAAATGAACCAGAAAATGCGCAGGCAAAAACAAAACTACCCATCCAGGTCTACCTGATGATGAAAGATGAGCTGATGAAACCAAAGATCTCGTTCAGGCTGGATCTTCCGGAAAATGAACGGGGTGCTTTGAGCGGGACTGTTTATACACGTCTGCTTCAGGTCAACCAGGATGAAAACGAGCTGAACAAGCAGGTTTTTGCCTTACTTGCCCTTAACCGCTTCATTGCAGAAAATCCATTTCAAAGCCTTGCTGGGGGTGGAGGCGGCATTTCCACCATTGCCCGCTCAAGTGTAAGTAAATTGCTCACCGAACAGCTGAACAATCTTGCTGCCGATCTGATCCAGGGCGTTGATGTCAATTTTGGCATTAATTCGTCCGAGGATTATTCAAGCGGCTCGCTGGAACAAAAAACAGATCTTGAGGTGGGCCTGTCTAAAAAATTGCTCAATGATCGCCTTACCGTGACTGTAGGAAGTTCATTTGGTCTGGAGGGCACCTCTAATCAGCCGGGCGAGAAATCAACCAACATCGCAGGAAACGTAAATGTAGAGTATGCACTTTCTGCCGATGGCAGGTACCGGCTCAGGGCATACCGCCGGAACCAGAATGAAGGTGTAATAGAAGGTCAGATCATCGAAACAGGGCTTGGGTTTGCGCTGGTGGTGGACTATAACAAATTCAGGGAAATATTCCGGAGGAAAGAGACCAGGGAGCAAAGAAGGGCGCGAAGACAAAAAAATGAAGTGCGTGAACAGGAAAACAGGATTAAGGAAGCAACAGAACAAAAACCAACCAATGAAAAGACCAATTAGACCTTTCGTATTGATCACAACTTTGTTGTTTTTGGCTGCCTGCAGCAACACCAGGTACCTCAAACCCGGGCAGATTCTGTACACCGGCGCTGAGGTGAAGATCAATCCTGATTCTTCAGGAAAGATCGACAATGAAAAAACGGTTAAAAGCACATTGGAGGGAAAAACCAGGCCACGCCCTAATAAATCCATTCTTGGTATTAAGTTTAAATTGTTTGTCTATAATCTGGCCGGCGAACCAAAAAAACCAAAAGGGTTCAGAAACTGGCTAAGGACCAAGGTAGGCGAACCTCCTGTTTTGCTAAGTGATGTAAAACTGAAATACAACAATGACGTGCTGACCAGTTACCTGATCAGCCAGGGCTACCTTCAGTCTGTGGTGACAGGTGACACAGTAGTAAAAGGCAAGAAAGGTCATGCAGTTTATACTGCCCAGACGGGGCAGCGCTACAAGATCAATAGCATTTCATTTCCAAAGGACAGTGGGAACCTGGCCCGCATTGTCAATGAGCACAAAGGGGAAACCTTGTTGAAAGCAGGCGATTTCTATGATCTGGACACCTATAAAGCGGAAAGGGAGCGCATAGACAATGACCTCAAGGAACAAGGTTATTTTTATTTCAGTCCGGATTATCTGATCCTGCAGGTCGACAGTACTATAGGACGTAATATGGTAGACATTAGGATAGCGGTGAAAGATATTGCTCCTGACGCCGGATTGAAACCATATACCATCAATGACATTAACATTTATCCGACTTACAATATCAGGCGGGATAGTTTACTCAGGGCGCTGGAGCCAGTCAAATTCAATGATTTTAACATCTATGACAATAGAAACACCTACAAGCCCTGGTTGTTTAACAGGCTGGTCTTTTTCAAAAAGGGAGAGTTGTATAACCGAAAGGACCACAACCAGACGTTGAACCGTCTTGTTAATATTGGCGTTTTCCAGGGTGTCAAGGCCGAATTTATTCCACTGGACAGTTTTAAAAACAATCAGCTCGATCTCAATATTTACCTCACCCCGCTTAAAAAGAATTCATTGTCTTTTTCAGTGACAGGAACAAGTAAATCAAATAACTTTGTCGGCTCAGAGGTCAAACTTACCCAGACTACCCGAAACCTATTCCGAGGAGCCGAGCAGTTGGACATCAGTGTGAGCGGTGGATTTGAAACTCAGGTGAGCGGCGTGTCCAGAGGCCTGAACTCCTATTCATTTACTACAGAAGGCAAGCTTACTTTTCCACGTTTGCTGGTACCCTTCTTCCATTTCAGCAGTACCAATGCCTTTATACCCAAGACCATTATTTCTGCATCCTACCAGCTCCTGAGCAGGGGCTCGCTTTATAACCTCAATTCCATCAAAGGTGAGTTTGGGTACAATTTCAAGGAAAACAAATTTAAGGAACACACCTTCAACCCGATCTCCATCAATTATGTCCAGCCGTCAAAGGTCAACGATGTCAAAAGAGACAGCCTGGAAAGAATCGGCTTGCGCAGCGTTCTGGAAAGACAGTTCATCATCGGCAGCAACTACAATTTTACCTACACCAACCAAATGGAGGACCAAAGAAGGAACAACCTTTATTTCAATGGTGGTATTGAAACTGGTGGAAATGTCTGGGGATTATTTGTTGGCGAAAACGAGCAAGGCGAGAAATCATTCCTGAAAACTCCGCTGACGCAATTTGTAAGACTGGAAACTGATCTTAGGGACTATTTCAAGATCAGGCCCAATCTGATCTGGGCCAACCGGCTCAATTTGGGCTATGGTTATGCCTATGGCAATAGTTCTTCCCTACCATTTGTACGCCAGTTCTTTGCGGGGGGAAGTAACGATATCCGTGCTTTCAGGGCCAGATCACTGGGCCCCGGAACTTATCGGCTGCCGGATACGGTCTTTGCAGATCAGGGTGGCGACATTAAAATGATGCTGAACACAGAACTCAGGTTTAAGATCGTCAGCGTGCTGCACGGTGCTCTTTTTGCTGATGCGGGTAACATCTGGCTTAGAAAAGAAGATACAGGTATCCCTGCTCAAGGCGACCGTTCCCCTATTCCGGGCCGTCCTGGTTCGGGATTTAAATTTAAGAACGCTTTGAGCGAATTTGCGGTGGGCACAGGTGCTGGTCTGCGCGTTGACGCAACGATCTTTGTAATCCGCCTGGACGTAGCATTCCCGCTCCGTAAGCCCTATTTGCCTGAAGGACAACGCTGGGTGGCAGATGAGATCGATTTTGGCAGCAAAACCTGGCGCAAGGAAAATTTAATTTATAACATCGGCATAGGGTATCCATTTTAATGTGGTTTATGAAACTGTCCTGATTTTCAAATCGCACAGTGGAATGATTAGATCATGGCAGTTCATCACCGCTGAAAGCAAAATTTAAACAGATGAAAATTATTCAAAATATCAAATGCTTCTTCATAGCCGTCTATCATTTGTTTATAGCAGCCATTAAAGGATTTTCGGAAGACAGGGTCATGAAACTCAGTGCTTCCCTGGCTTACTATACTATTTTTTCCCTTACCCCGCTGATCATCATCATTATCTCAGCAGCAAGTTTATTCCTGGGCGATAGCATGGACCCAAATGACAAGCTGTTTGGTAATCATGGAGAAATTCCTAAATTGATCGGTGCAGATGCGGCTAACCAATTGCGCAGTTTTGTGAACAATGCCAATTATTCAGGCAAAAGTACTTTTGGACTAATTGTCGGGATCAGTACGCTGATCATCGGTGCTACCGCCATTTTCATTGAAATACAAGACAGCATCAACATCATCTGGAAGGTAAAAGCAGTCCCGAAAAAAGGTTGGAAGAAACTGATCACCAATCGCCTGCTGTCATTTTCACTGATCGCCTCGCTGGGCTTTTTGCTGCTGGTTTCCCTGGTGATCAACAGCATTGTAGTCGGTGTCGGAGGTAAGCTGGAGATTTATGCGGCCAAAGTTGGTGTAGAAGAAGTATCAACGCTTTTCATGCTGATCCTGACCAACGCGTTGACATTGGCTGTGGTGACCAGCATCTTTACGGTGATCTTTAAGGTATTGCCAGATGTAAACCTGAAGTGGAAACCTGCGATCATCGGCGCACTGTTTACCGCCGTCCTATTCAGTATCGGCAAATATGTAATTGGCATCTATATTGAAAAAGGAAATCCCGGTTCTGCATTTGGTGCAGCAAGTTCAGTGATCGTGATCCTGCTATGGATCTATTACACCTCTGTGATCTTGTATTTTGGTGCAGAATTTACCCAGGCTTATGCTGAAAAGTATGACAAAGGAATCAGCCCCAGCAAGTACGCAGTACATACTAAAATTGTGGTATTGGAAAAAAAGGTAGATGTATTGCCCCCTCAGCACCCTGAAGACACCAACATCGATCCTTCAAAAAGTTAAGCAGATTCGGCCAGGTCTTCGTCCGACTCTATTACATCATGGACCACCGCAGTGGTGGCTGCATCTTCCGTTGCAGAGCCCAGCTCTTCAACAGTATCTTTTTCAATTCTAAGACTTCTGATGATGTGCTGCTGCCGGTCCGGTGTGTTTTTGCCCATATAATATTCGAGCAGCCCTTTAATGGTCTGATCTTTCAGGATAACCGGATCCAGCCTGATGTCTTTGCCTATGAACAATCCAAATTCATCTGGAGAGATCTCTCCCAATCCCTTGAACCGCGTGATCTCTGGTTTATTTCCCAGTTTTTCGATAGCCTTTTTACGTTCTTCGTCGCTATAGCAATAAATGGTCTCTTTCTTGTTTCTCACCCTGAATAACGGAGTCTGCAGAATATATACATGTCCGGCACGTACCAGATCCGGGAAAAACTGCAGGAAGAAGGTCATCATCAGCAAGCGGATATGCATGCCGTCTACGTCTGCATCGGTTGCGATCACAATGTTATTATAATGTAAGCCTTCCAATCCGTCCTCTATGTTCAGCGCATGCTGGAGCAAATTAAATTCTTCATTTTCATAAACAACTTTCTTGGTCAGCTCATAGCAGTTCAAAGGCTTTCCTTTTAAGCTAAACACGGCCTGGCAGTCTACATCCCTCGACTTGGTGATAGAACCTGATGCTGAATCGCCCTCCGTGATAAAGAGTGTTGTCTCATATCTTTTTTCATGACTGGTATTAAAATGTACTTTACAGTCCCTGAGTTTCTTGTTATGTAAAGAAGCCTTTTTCGCCCTGTCATTGGCAAGTTTTTTAATACCAGCAATATCCTTACGCTCACGCTCTGACTGTAGTATCCTTTTGAGCAGGGCATCAGCTACATCCTGATGCTTATGCAGATAATCATCCAGTTCCTTCTTGACAAAATCGTTGATGAAAGCGCGAACAGACGGACCGTCGGGGCCCATATTCTGTGAGCCAAGCTTAGTCTTGGTTTGTGATTCAAACACTGGTTCCTGCACCCTTACCGATATGGCCGCGATAATCGAAGAACGAATGTCTGAAGCATCATATTCCTTCTTATAAAATTCCCGGATCGTCTTTACAACAGCCTCTCTGAACGCAGCCTGATGAGTCCCACCCTGCGTAGTATGCTGGCCATTCACAAAGGAATGATAATCTTCACCATATTGCTGGCCATGCGTCATAGCGATCTCTATGTCATTTCCCTTCAGGTGGATGACAGGATAACGGATGTTTTCCACATCTGCCACCTTATGCAGTAAATCATATAACCCGCGTTCAGACAAGTATTTCTGCCCGTTAAAATTGATAGTAAGCCCGGTATTCAGGAATACATAGTTCCAGATCATACTTTCGACAAAGTCGGAGATGTAATGATAATTCCGGAATATGCTGTCATCGGGATAAAAAGTAATGGCTGTTCCATTGCGCTGGGTAGTATCGATAACCTCATTGTCTGTCACGATCTCTCCTTTTGAAAACTCCACCTTCTTCGTTTTCCCGTCACGATAAGACTGTACGGTAAAGCTGCTAGACAGCGCGTTTACCGCCTTGGTTCCTACCCCGTTCAGTCCGACTGATTTCTGAAAAGCTTTACTGTCATATTTACCACCGGTATTGATCTTGGACACACAGTCTATTACCTTCCCTAGGGGAATTCCACGACCATAATCCCTGACATTAACCTTATGCTCAGATACAGTGATATCTATGGTGCGCCCTGACCCCATTACAAATTCATCAATAGAATTGTCTACGATCTCCTTGAGCAGGACATAGATCCCATCATCCTGCGCAGAACCATCTCCTAGCTTGCCAATGTACATACCAGGACGCAATCTGATGTGTTCTTTCCAGTCCAGTGAGCGTATACTATCTTCGTTATAATCCGGTTCAGCCATGATGTGATGATATATTACAAACATAACCCAATAAAGCTGCCACATCAACCCCAAAGTTTCAACAAATACACATTTCCCGAATTGCTGCACTGCAAAGCACTGTAAAAAGCCATACCTGTCATTAACTGCGAGTCTTGACAACAATGATTATCAGGGAACGTAAAAATTCTGAACTATGGGTATTATAATGTACCTTTGCGACTTCACTAAAAGTACATATACATTGTTATTTCAAGAACTAGATCTGATTGAGCCTATTCTTAAGGCATTGCAAACAGAAGGCTACACACAGCCTACCCCGATACAAGAACAATCCATTCCATCTATATTACAAGGCAAAGACCTGCTGGGTTGCGCACAAACAGGCACCGGGAAAACCGCAGCTTTTGCTATTCCAATGCTGCAACTGCTGAGTAAGCCACACCAGAACACGAAGATACACAAAGCGATCAAGGCCCTGGTACTCACCCCCACGCGGGAACTGGCGATACAAATAGAGGAAAGCTTTAAGGCTTATGGCAAGAACCTGCCGCTCCGGCACATGGTCATCTTTGGCGGCGTAGGTCAAAAAGCACAGACAGACGCATTACAAAGAGGCATAGATATACTGGTAGCCACTCCTGGACGCTTATTAGACCTGATGAACCAGGGCTTCATCAGCCTGAAAGATATTGAGATCTTTGTCCTTGATGAGGCAGACAGAATGCTGGACATGGGTTTTATCCATGACGTTAAAAAGGTGATCGCAAAACTCCCTGCCATAAGGCAAACCCTCTTCTTTTCGGCTACCATGCCAAAAGAGATCCAGATCCTGGCCGATACCATTTTAAAACAGCCAGTGAAAGTAGAGGTCACGCCAGTCTCTTCAACAGCAGAAAAAATCCAGCAGCAGATTTTCTTTGTAGAAAAAGGCGACAAAAAAAACCTGCTGCTGCATATCCTGCAAGACAAGAACATTGAAACCGCACTGGTGTTCGCACGTACCAAACACGGCTCCGACCGCATTGTAAAAGACCTCACCAAAGCGGGGATCAAGGCAGAGGCCATTCATGGAAATAAATCTCAAAATGCCAGGCAAAGAGCACTGACCAATTTTAAGGCAAAAACCACGCGCATCCTGGTAGCCACTGATATCGCCGCGCGCGGGATTGACGTCGATGAGCTCGCACATGTGATCAACTATGAATTGCCAAATATTCCCGAAACTTACGTGCACCGCATAGGACGTACCGGACGTGCGGGATTAAGCGGGACCGCACTTTCCTTCTGTGACGCCGAAGAAAAAGAGTATCTCGATGATATTGAAAAGCTTATAGGACTTAAAATCCCCGTTACCGAAGATCACCCCTATGCCATGAGCTGGCAGAGCTTGCTTGCCGGGGTAGCCCAGGTAAAAGCCAATGGCAAATCGAAACCAGCACGAGGAAGCAGACCGCAGCGAAATAGCAGGCCTGAACAGCACATTAAAAAAGAACCCGAACCCAATCTAAGCGGTGCAAAAAAAAGTGCCAAAGGAAAAAGAGGATATTGGGGCAACAGGCGAAATAAAGCCTGAGCCCATTTTTATAAGAATTAAATTTTTCTGATCCTGATGATGCGCATCCAGTGCATCATCTTCATCAGTGGATAAGTTGGATCAAACTCAAACCATCTCGATGCAAAATTCGGGCTGTTCGGTTTCTTATGATGATTATTTTGAAACAATTCGCCCAACATCAGAAAATCCAGGGGCAGTGAATTTTTGCTATGATCATCATTATCATGATTGGAATAACCATACTTATGTCCGCACCAGTTCACAATGGCACCATGGAGCGGTCCCATTAAAAAATGCACCGGTAATAAAATAAACATCCACCAGGCCGCAGCAAAGGTAATGTAGAACCAGATATAAAAGCTGATAAATATGATCCTCGCAATCCAGGAATCACCTATCTTATCGATGAGCGGCCAGGAAGGGTATTTATCCCTGAACTGTTCCTCAGGCTCATGATTGTATTTGGAATAGTTCAGGTAAATATTCTTGGTCTGGATCATCATCCCCCATATATCCTTTACAAAATGAGGTGAATGCGGATCCTTTTCTGTATCACTGTATGCATGATGCATGCGGTGCAATATTGCATAAGCCCTGGGATTTAAAAAAGAAGAACCCTGAGCTAAAAAAGTAATGGCGTAAAAGACCCTTTCCCAGAATATATTCATCTTAAACATCTTATGCGAGGCATAGCGATGAAGAAAGAAAGTCTGGGAAAAAAGTGAAAAGAACCAGTGTAAGAGAAAAAAGGCAAGTATTTCCACTATCTGCCAAAGTCATCCTGAACCCTTACAATATCATTCTCATCCGAAGGGTTTTCAGGATCAGTATGCTGCCAGATCTCCGAAACGATCCCCCAGTCCTTTAACCCGATCAAACGGTGCCTCTCCCCTTGTTTTAATTTGATAGACTGTCCCGGCTTAAGTTCCTGTAACTGACCTTCCTCATCCGTATCACTGGTTACCACTCCCACAGTTCCGTTGACCACCCTCCATATCTCCGCACGACGGTGATGATATTGCCAGGACAAACGTGTTTCAGGCGCTACGATCAAAATCTTAGGGCTAAGCTTGCCAGATATTTTCAGGTCCTCAACATTCAACCCTTCAAAATAAGCATTGGCAAATTGCTGCGCCTGGCCCTCATCTATTACAAAAAAACCACCCCATGGACGGGTTTCGTCACGGTTTACCACATTAAACCCTTCAATTTTCAATCGCTGGGCTATTCCCTCGAATATTTCTTTTTTCTGATCTGACATTTTACTAAATATTTTTAATCCTCAAACTTAGCTAAAAGAGCCAAGCAATCATGAGAAACAATTAAAAAAAATAAATCGATCCCTATTCTAAGCGTGTAATGCGGTCAATTTCAAGAAGATCTTCATTCAGTACAAAGATCAGGTCATACAACAAATCAATATTTTTATTGCTGGAATATACTTTCTGCAAAAGCAGGTCAGAATACTTATCTAAAAATTCGTCATACATTTCCTCAGGAATATCTACCGAATCAAGCCTGATCTGGCAGGCGGTATGGTAGAGCAGCTGTGCAATAGAGAAATATACCGTATTAAGATTGTCCAGCACATCTTTATAATTTTTGGTCTCCCATTCAATGATATAAGAGAAAACATTATCTGAAGCCAACTGGTTATATTCCTCGTTCTCCATTATTTCCAGCTCATCCAGGTTATTGATCAGGAAATAAGTTCTTGAGCAATCAATTACCTTGTCGATGGAATTCAGCAGAATATTGATCACAGGATCACCTACAGACTCGAGCAGCTCAAAATCATCAGGCGCGATCGAGTCTGCCGGTACCAGTCCTTTCAGATCAGAAAGGCCTTTCTCATAGGCAAGCATAAAGCCATTCTTGCAATACTCAGATATAATATGACTTAATACGTGGGGCACGAGACCTGTTATGGAGTCTTCCATCATTTCGGCACTTTATGGTCAATGAAGTTAAATATGTTCTGCAACATAACAAAATTTTTATCCGGTCATATCGCTTGTATGATCAGTCAAAGCACGACAGGAGGCCAAAGACAAAAAAGCCCCGGACAAAGCCGGGGCACAGTAAAAAAGACAAAGGCAATTACTTGTTTAGCTGGGTATTGATCCGTTTTACAATATAATCTATATCAAAAGGTTTGCTGATATAATCATTGGCACCTGCTTCAAGGCTCTTCTGTTTATTTTGATCATTTGCAGACATTACAATGATCGGTATATGTTTTGTAAAAGGATCATTCTTGAGATCGGTACAGATGTCTGCTCCGTCACCATCAGGAATCATTACATCAAGAATAAACAAATCAGGAACGGAGTCCCTGAGTTTACTTTTTAGTTCAGTAAAAGACGACGACAACTGGAGTTCATAACCTTCATCCTTCAATAACACTCCAATTATATATCTGATATCCTCGTCATCTTCAAGTACATGAATTCTTTTTACCATTGTCGATTTGTTTTTGGGTTTTTAGTGCTTAATGTATAAGCAACAATACTGCCATATCCAATAAAACACATACAATTTTTACTTTATTTACCTTTTACCCAACCGCTCAGATCATTGATCAATGTCACCGGCACATTAGAAGGAACCTCATATTGCCGGAGATCAGACTTTTCTTTTTGCGGCATGAGGATATGGTTGAGCTCAGGATATAGCTTTAGCACAGCATTCTTTTTAGCACCAAGTGCAGCCTTCCATAAATTGAAATCAGCGGCAGAGACCTGGAAATCGGCATCACCCTGTGCTACAAAAATCCGTTGTTTACTCAGCTGTTTGGCTACAGTAACCTGATTATACAGGTTAAGGTCAACCCAATAAGAAGCCGGCAAGCCAGATAAGAGAGAATCAGGCTTCAAAGCACCGAGCTTCGTGATCCTCGATCTGTTCAGGTCATTCACAATACTATCGAGTTTCATCTTACCAGCACTTGTAGTATCCTTCTGCAATTCAAACAAGTATTTATTTTGATCAACGATCACGTCAGTCATTTTCCTTGCTGGAGCGGCCAGCAATATAATGCCGTTCAGATCAGGAGCCAAAGCCGCAATCCTCGGAGCCAGCATACCACCAAGAGAATGACCCAGCAAATACAACTGCTTTTTATTGGCCTCCGGGATAGTTCTCGCCAACGCCACGGCAGCCAGAGCATCATCTGTTACCTCTTCTTTCACCGTAAAAGCCCCCGTAAACTCGTTGCCATAAAGCATGGTCCTTTTGACATAACGGATACTTGCGATACCCTTTGACGCCAGCCCGGCCGCCAGATCCTTAAAAGGTTTATTCGGCCCAAACGTTTCATCCATATCCTGCGGGCCAGATCCATGAACAAATACAACCAATGGGTAACCATTTACATGCTTCGGAGCAGTCAATATCCCCACCAGGCTATGCCCGGCCGTCTTCACATTGACCTCAGTCTCCTTATACAGGGACGTATCGGCATAAGCCGGAGGAACATAAGCAGCTGTTTTATTTGAGGGCTGGAGAAAAAAACCAACCAATTTCTCTGTCTTGTCAAAAGCCAGAAGAAAATTCTGACCGTCATTTGTAAACCTGCCTTCCAGCGTAACCACAAAATATTCCTCCTGATTTTTACTGCTGATGACCTGAATGGTCTCCAGTTTACCCAGTTTTCCGGTCAATTGCGCCCATATCTGTTTCAGATTATCTTCAGAAACCTTGGCCTGGAAACCCGGATCAAAATAACCATAAGCCTCAGTAAACTTTTCTTCAGAAAGCAGTTTAAAAAATTCTTCAGAACGCCCGATCATTTTCAAAATACCCTGGGAAAATGCAGCTGAACTGATCAATAGTATACTTAATAATAAAAAAAACCGCTTCATATCATTGCTTGAATTTATCCGGCAACAATATAATCATTTCATTTGCGCTTTATCATTTAAAATACCAGCTTCCATTAAAACCGGAAAGGTGAAATTACATCCTTTGCTTTTCCTCGTCCAGCGCATTGTCACGGTGCCTGCTTTTGCGTTTGAACAACTCATTGCCAAAGTTGTAAGTAAAAGCCAACCCTATCCGTTGCGTATCAGACACACTGGTCTGGTAATAATAAGCCTGTTTCAGCGCCACAGATCTGTTTTCATATTTCCAGCTGTGGAAAATATCATCCATGCTCAGCCTGATGCTACCCTTGTCATGGAATATCTTTTTTTGCAACCCGGCATTTGCCCTGATCATCCCGGCAGTAAAAGTCTGGCCATTCAAGTCCCTGCTTGCATAATATGCACCAGCCTCAGCACTCCAGCCATGATCAAACTGAAGCTGATTGAGCACATTGATCCTTGCAACATAAGTTTCCGGATTCAGGCGTTCCCCGTAAGCCCGGCCATCTAGCCCTATTCTTGACAACAGGATGTCCGCATGAAAATTCCACCAATTAGCCGGAGACAGTGAGAGACCGGTATTTAGCAGGAGCATATAACCTGCAGTGACGTTTTCCGGCTTGGTAATAAAGATATCATCCACCACATTGGTAGTCTGGAAAATAATATCGGTAAAATGGTTATAACTTAAGGTCATAGTGAGCATTTGCCTGTACTGGTATTTCAGCTCATAGCGGTATTGGTACTGCGAATTGAGGTCCGGATTACCGGAAGTATAAGAATATTGGTCACGATAAAACACAAAAGGATTAAGCATCTGGTAGTTTGGCCTGTTGATCCTCCTGGTAAGGCTGAAGACCAGCGTATTTTTAGACAGCGTATCCAGTTTATAACTTATGTACAAACTGGGAAAGAACCGGGTATAATTTTTGGAAAAGCTGCTTGCGGCAACAACAGCATTACCAAGCTGATCGCCGGCTGCAAAAGTATGCTCAGCACGCAGGCCAGCCTGAATACCCAATTGCTTCCAGGCCTTTTGCGCAGTGATATAAGCAGCAGTAAAATTTTCACGGTACAGGAAATGATTGGACCTGCCGTTGTCGATCCGCTGTTCCAGACCATCCACAAGATAATAATCTGATTTGTTGTCATTAGAAACCGTACTCCATTTAAACCCCGCCTCGATCCTTGCCCTGTTCTTGAGTGGATGCAGATAATCAGACTTGATGGTATAAATATCCATATCAGAAGGCAGATGATAAAGAAATTCGCTGCTGCTGACGGCATTACCGTTACCTGCGCTGACCAGGTTTTGCAGCGATTGGTCCCCCCTTCCAGTATAACGAAGATAATTTGCATCAGCAGAAAGCTCCCTGCCGGTTTTCCCAAATTTATGCTGAAAATTAAGATTAGCCATCAGATTAGTTCTTTTATCTGTACCAGAAGTAAAACCCTTGCCAGTAGAGTCCAATTGTCCGGGACTGTAGTTGCTGCTATATGAATTGAAACTGTCGTTTCTCCTGTTTTGGCTTATGTTAAACTGGGCTCCATAAGTGGTGTTTTCGGTCGCAGCATAATCCATCCCGATATTTGAGCTGACACCATTATTTTTATAATCCTGATCATTATTGAGCAGTACCTTTGAAGTGAGCACAGCAGAAGGATCAAAATAGCTCCTGTTGTAAACATCTGTGGTATAGCTTCTTTCATGACCATAGCCGGTATTTGCAAACAAGTTTATCTTCTTATGATTGTAGTTGAGATTTAGAGAACTGTTGTTCCGCGCATACCTGCCCTGCGTATAGCCGGTAGTAAGCCCGCCGGTGATGCCCCCCGACCGGTTCTTTTTTAAGCGCAGGTTGATGATGGCGCTGCCGCTGGCGTCATACCTTGCAGGCGGATTGTCCATAAGCTCAATTTTATCCAGGCTGCCCCCGGGCAATGACTTTAAATAACTCCCCAGATCAGGACCAGACATATAAGTAGGCCTGCCATCGATCAAGACCAGAACACCACCCCTTCCGTTTAGGCTAATGTCCCCGGAAGCATTCACCGTTACACCGGGGGTCTTTTCGAGTACTTCAAGCGTATTGCTGCTGGCGCTGCCCAGCATAGCATCAACATGGACAATTGTCCTGTCAGTTTCCAACTGTATCAATGGACGCCTGGATTTAATGACCACCTCTTTGAGATCAATATTCTTATCGATGGTTTTGGTCGTATCTTTTACCGGTTCGTTCTTTTTGTCCGTCGTTTGCGCAGGAACAATCCTGGAAAGCAATAGCAGTAAAATTAAAATTGCGTGAGTCTTCATTCTATATTTTTTTGATTCGGGATACCGGGCACAAATATTTAGTAAGCAGAGCAGGTCCGGAAAGAAATATGTTGTAACTTGCTGAAGCGTGGATGGAAAGTCCTTTCAGGGTGTTGAAAACGTCCGGCCCCGGCAATTGGCCTTTCGTCACTTATTTTAACTTATTGGTCGGCGGTACATTATAAGTATAGCTGAGTTATGGCAGATTTGCACTAGTTAAAATAAAAGGAGAAAATGAACAACATAAAGCACAGCTCAAACGCCAGCTTCTTTGGCAGCAAAACCTATATCATACTTGCGGCAATGATATCCGTCCCTATCTGGATTGTCATAAATGCCTACGTCAGATCCATCCAGGTCGGGGAAGACGAAGCAGTAAGCACAGCAACAACCGTTTTCTTTATACTGGGCATATTTTCGGGGCGCTATGCATCACATATCCTGGTTTCCGCAAAGACCCGTTATCCGCTCAACCTGATCTTTGGCCTGTCGGCAGCAGCAACAGCCTGTATAGCCTGGTTGTTTTTCCATGCAGACTTTCCACTAAACGGACGGGTATTTATCAACCTGATGCTATTCTGGCTACCCTTGCTCGCCTTAAGCGTCATCATTGGCATGCTGGTCAAAGTAGTACATAGCGTCACCCAAAATCAGCTGTCCGAAGCCCAAAAAGAAGCCGCACAGCGCAAAAGTGAGCTTGGGCTCCTTCAATCGCAGCTAAGCCCGCATTTTTTATTCAATACGCTGAACAACCTGTATGGGATAGCAATTACAGATCATCAGAAGATGCCTGCCCTGCTGCTCAAATTATCTGAGCTGCTGCGGTACTCAGTGTACGATGCCGGAGAAGTTTATGTACCGCTGAAGAATGAGCTTGATTACATCAGAAACTACATAGAATTTGAAAAGATCAGGCTGGAAGACCGGTTAGTACTGACAACAGATATAGAAGATATTATTGATACAAACATCAAGATAGCACCAATGCTACTGATCGTGTTTATTGAAAATGCATTTAAGCATTCCAGGAACACGGCCTCACCGGAAATATTTGTAGACATCAGCATCCGGACCTGGGGCAGCTCCCTCCTGTTCTCCGTACGGAACAGTTACGGCAAAGAAAAAGAAGAAAACAGTATGCTGAGCAAGAGCGGTGGCATGGGACTCCCCAATGTGACCAAACGGCTTGAACTGCTCTACCCCGGCACACACGAACTGAACGTCAGATCAGATGAGCGCTTTTATACCGTCGAACTACAATTAAAGATAAACCAATGAAAGTCAGCTGCCTTATTGTCGATGATGAACCCATCGCCAGGGATATTATAAAGAACTATTGCGCACACCTTGAAGACCTTCATGTGGTCGCAGCCTGTGGAAATGCTCTGGAAGCAAAAACAATTCTGCAGACAGCACACATAGACATTCTGTTTCTGGATATCAACATGCCGGTTATTGACGGTGTCTCTTTTGCAAAGACACTCAAGGGCAATACCCAGGTTATTTTCACGACCGCTTATAAAGAATATGCTACCGATGCCTTCGACCTCGCAGCCTGCGATTACCTGTTAAAACCCTTTTCTTTTGACAGGTTCATCATTGCCGTAGACAAAGCACTGGAAAAACTCAAACCAGCCCAAATCCCGGCAGCCAAAACAGAAACACAGGAACCAGCAGCGCCGAAAGAAGACTTCGTTTTTATTAAGACCGACGGAAAGATCTATAAGATCAGGTACGATGAATTAATATATGCAGAAGCCCGGGGGAACTACACCAGGATCGTCACTGAAAACAATGTTCTGATGCCCAAAATGCCCTTTTCCACATTTGAAGAACTGGTACCCGCCTCGACATTTTTGCGTACCCACCGGTCATTTTTGATCAACAAATCCAGGATAGGTCACCTAGAAGGCAACAAGATCTTTGTCGGACAAACCGAAATCCCTATCGGCAACAGCTACAGGGAAGCCTTGCTTCAGGAACTCGGATTTTCAAAATGAACCAGCAATGAAAGTCGGCATGAGCAAGGATTGTTTATCAATCAATTCATACCTGTTTCCAAAGGCAAGGTAAACCAGAAAGTAGATCCGCTGCCCACCTCACTCTCCACACCGATCTCCCCACCATGACGCCTGATGATCTCGGCACTGATGTAAAGACCGAGTCCGAGACCAGAAACATGGTATCCCGTTTCATCGGCCCGGTAATACCTGTCAAACAAATGTTTCTGCTTGGCAGCGGCAATGCCAGGCCCAGCGTCCCGCACTGCGATCCTGGCCATATTTCCGGCTCTTTCCGCCATCAGGTAGATCTCCCTCGAATTAGGAGCATATTTTACCGCATTGTTTACAAAATTGACCACTACCTGGTCAATCCGGTGTTCATCAGCATGCACCTCCAATTCACCGTCCCCCTGAAAAATGAGCTCATGATAACCAGACTCTCTCACATGGCTGCAGCAATCTTCCAGGAGACGCTTCACATTAAAAGTAGTTTTATTCAGGCCGATCCCCCCCTGGTTCATCCTGCTTACATTAAGCAGGTCATCAACAAGCGCACTGATCTTTTCCATGCTCCTTCCCGAATGGTCGATCAGCCTCGGGATCACAGCATCACCCGGGTTGTCTTTCAGGCGCTGAAGCAATTGAAGAGAAGCCTTCATGGAAGTGATCGGTGTCTTCAACTCGTGACTGGCGATAGATATAAAATCATCCTTTTGCTGCTGTAACCGTTTAAAATCTGAAATGTCCAGCACTGTGCCCAGCAGTTTTTCAGCTGTCCCATCCGGAAGGTAGAAAACCTTAGCCTGCACCCTGATCCAATGAATCGACTGATCGGCATGGACCAGCCTCGCTTCATACAGCATTCTACCATCACGCACGGCTGCAACATGGGCTTGGGTGCTCAAATGTAAGTCTTCCGGATGAAAAGCCGGCAGCAAGTCCTCCCTGCGTGATGGCTGGGTTACCCCAAAGATCTCGTCAAACCGCTCAGAACTCAGCAATACGTCTGTCAGGTAATTGTATTCAAACGTACCGATCTCTGCCGCCTCTACAGCTAAGCGCACCCTTTCCTCTGCGTGCTCGATCAACCGGCGCGCTTTCACCTGCTCGGTCACGTCAATGACGACCACCAGGATGGTGGTCACTTTTCCATCCGAAAATACAGGCTCGTACACAAAATCCACAAAAACATTTTCAGGCTTTCCATAGCGTATCAGCACCACTTCATGCTCACTGGCAACGAAAGGCTTGCCAGAACTGATCACCAGGTTCATTACCGGTGCATAACTTTCCGCAGTCTCCGCAACCGCTTCCCAGATCGTATGGTTTTCCAGTTCCTGCCTCGTTTTACCAACCAGCTCCAGGTAACTGTCATTGACCTCCTGAACCATGAGGTCTTCTGCCCGGATTACGCAGATCCCGACAGGTGCCTGACGGATCAGGATCCTAAACCGCTCTTCACTTTCAGCCAGCAGGTAATGTTTCCATTGCAGTTCATTCTGTGACACAATCAGTTCTTCATTTGCAGCAGAAAGCTCCTCAACTGTGGCAGCAAGCTCTTCATTGAGGGCACTCAGCTCTTCAGATAGCGATTTTTCATTTTTCAGGCTTTCCTCCAGCAGTTGCCGCTGTTGCACCTTGCTCGTGATGTCATCAGCCGCCACGATAATACCGCATACCTCGCCAGCATCATTTAGCAGCGGATCATAATAAAAACTGACATACTTTGCAGCAGGCCCGGCAGGTGAATTGTAATGAAAGATTCTTTCCTCTTCACCATATCCCACACCCGAATCATATACCTGCGCCAGGAAAACCGGAAATGGCTGGCCCTCCAGTTCAGGAAGGATATCCATCAGCCTGTGCCCGGTTACCTCCGCAATGGTCTTGTCCCATAAATTGACCAGGGGTTGGTTAGCGATTTCGATGACCCAGTCCCTGCCCCTGAGGATCATCAGCGGATAGTGCGCAGTCATAACGAGGCTGCGTAAACTGCTTTCAGAATCAGCCAGCTCCCTGACACGCGCCGTGATCCTGTCCTCCAGGTCCCGGTTGAGCAACTCAAGATGCTGATGTGCGATCTGAAGATCCTCAAGCGTTGCACTTAGTTCTTCATTGGAAGCGGCAAGTTCCTCATTGAGCTCCTGTTCGCGGCGTTCAGCCAGCATCGCCGCAGTTACATTGTAAGTTGTGATCAGCAGATATTCCACCTTTTCAGTATTCTTGACCACCGGCAGCACCTCCAGTTGCCACCATCTGGTCAGCACTTCGCCTGTTGCTTCCGAGGTCACATCATACCTGAACACAGGCATTTTTACCAGCTTATTTTCGTTAATGGCCTGTTCAAAAGCACTGGAAATCATTTCCTGGTTGGCTTCCCCACCCGTGATGGGTTCATATACCTCCCACAAGCTCTCCCCGCGATGATCAATAGCTGTCTTGCCCGCTACCTGGCGGTGTGCATCATTGTAATCCATAATGGTGAAGTGCGGCGGGTTGGCCTTCAGAATGATCCGTGGCACCTCCGATTGAAATAAAGCCTGGAAAATAGGTGTGTTGATGTGCTCCATTAAAACTAAAACGGTGAAGTTAGACTTAAATTTACGAAAACCGGCGACAATTAATGAAAAGCAGGTTTCTATTTATCCAAACCATTGTGTCTATATATTGTTCTCTTGCTATAAATTAAAACAAAGAACAAACTGTCTGAAACTTCAGCCAGACAGCGACTTAGAACAACTATAACAAGATCAGAAATATGGCAAGCAAAAGAAAAATAAGCCGTTTTGAGCTTATTGCAAATAAGATCACCTGCTGGACCGGCAGCGGTCCGGCTTTCGGTATTGCAGCATTGACAATTATAGTCTGGGCGCTAAGCGGCCCGGTATTTCATTATTCAGAAACCTGGCAGCTGATCATCAATACCGGCACCACCATTATTACTTTTTTGATGGTTTTCCTGATCCAGAAATCACAGAACAAGGACAGTAAAGCGATCCAGTTGAAGTTGAACGAACTTATTGCTGCCTCCCGCTATACCAGCAACCGCATGGTAGATATTGAAGACCTTAGTGAAGAGGAGCTTGACCTGCTGCACAAATTTTATGAAAAGCTGGCCCACGTCGCAGAAAAAGATGAAGACATCCACAAATCCCACTCTATAGATGAAGCAGAAAAGCGTGAGGCAGAAAAACAGCGGATAAGGCAGAAAATGCCTTAGCGTTAAAGTAAGCATTTATTCTATATGGTCTTAGCATAGCTTTGATACTAGCCTCTCATTGGGCTGATTCGGGACAAATCGGGGCCTGCTCCGGGAAAAGTGCGGAAAAAGGTACCTTTTGCCCAACAAGTTCCGGACAAAGGCCGGAGATCTTACAAAGATGGTAGCTGCAAGGCAGGTGTCAATGATATATGATCGACGTATTTTATGCCAGCCCTTACCAGGACTGATAGTTGAACAGTCGCTCAGGAAAAGACCCGTACGGTGAGCCGGACCGGAACCTTTTGGCACCGTCCCCACACCAGCTTCCCAAAAACGCACATTAAACCGTTTACTGAAACATATTGTCTGCAGCGGTGTTATATTTTTATTAATGCCCGTTGCCATGGAAAATACAATAATACAGGTATGAACCTGAATCATTTGCCGGGAGAAGATTTTCCTTTCGGAAACAACATACATTTTGTTTATGAGCTCAGTTCAGCGCAATTTCTGTTCTTACATACCACTCTGCAATGGGTAGTGACCACTGAAGGACTTTCTGATCTTGCGGCAGCAGTAGTTTCAAAAATTGAGCAGGAAGACCTGACTTACCTGAAAGATGCTTTTAAAACCGTTATTTCAGGCCGGTTCAATGGTAAAATAACTGTAAGGCTGCACGACTCAGACGGAGACCGCTGGCTGCTGGTCGTACCGGGTTTAGCAGAATACCAGGCTAAGCAGGTCATCATCGGAACTGTAGCAGAGGTGACTGACGAGGTGAGGAACGCGCAATCCATTCATAAATATGCCGACAAGAAGAACTCCGTACTTCACATGCTTGGCCACGACCTCCGGGGCTCGCTCAATATTGCCAGGTCATTGATGAAAACTGTAAACCGTGACTTAAAAGATCCGGTCCTGCTGGAAAAAACCAGCCACATTGCTACCATTGTCCAGCATTCCATCGATATGATCAGCGATCTGGTGAAAAGAGAATTCCTGGAAATGGTCAATCTGGACCTGGTCAGAAAAAGAATTGACATTGTCCGGTTGGTCAGGGATTACATGGAAGAGTGCAAGCGTTCACAAACTGCAGCGATCACTTTAAAATTCAAAAGCTCATCCCGAAAAATATTTATCCGGCTGGATCCTGCAAAGTTCATGCAGGTGATCAACAATCTTATCTCTAACGCATTGAAATTTACACCGGCCGGCGGGACGATCAGTGTCGGCATTGAAGAACAGCCCGGGCAGGTCAGTCTTACTTTCTCAGACAATGGGATCGGGATACCAGAAGCACTATTGCCGCACATCTTTGAAAAGTTTACTCCGGCCCGGCGGCTGGGATTGCAAGGAGAACCGACCTCGGGGCTTGGACTCTCGATCGTTAAAACCATCATCAGCTGGCATGGCGGCACGATCACCTGCGAGAGCGGGGAAGGGGCCGGTACGAGCTTCTTCATCAGCCTCCCAAAACTTAATCCATTCAAACCCGATGCGCCTGGACGACATACAGGTATTTAACGCAGCACAAAGCGTATTAATTCATGAAAAGCAGTAGTTAACCATAAAGTGATCAGCCGGGTACGCAGCTATTTTTGCGAACTCATGTTTCCATCCATACCGAATTCAAAAATGATCAAAATTATTTTGGCAGATGACCATCACATCGTACGGAAAGGGATCCGGCTCCTGGTCTCTGAAGACCCCGAACTTGAAATTGTTGCCGAAGCTGCAAATGGACTGGAGGTTCTGGAAGCACTGGAAAAACACCCGGATACCGAGATCATACTCGCCGACGTGAACATGCCGGTCATGGACGGATATGCGCTGATTTCTGAAATGAAAGTCAAACACCCGGGTGTTAAACTGATCTTCCTTTCTATGATAGACAACTACAATATCATTTCAGACTTACTGGCCAGGGGAATTTCAGGCTACTTGCTCAAAGCCTCTGACGCAATGGAACTCCATTTCGGAATCAGGTTTGTCGCACATGGCTCGCGGTATGTCAGCTCAGAGCTCGGTATCGGATTGCTGGAGACCCGCCAAAAAAGCAATGAAAAAATTGCTTTGCGAAATTCAGCAGAATTTTCTCCCCGGGAACTGGAAGTATTGCACCTGATCGCGGAAGGCCTGACCAATGCCGAGATCGCCAGGCAGATATTTGTAAGTAAGCGTACTGTTGAAGGCCACAGGCAAAGCCTGCTGGAGAAAACCGGCTCCAAAAACACCGCTGTCCTGATCCGGAAAGCGACTTTGCTCAACCTGATCTGAGCAGCCAGGCAGATCAGTGAATGGCCGGACACACCCTCCTGTGCATCAAGTGTGCCAGAATCCGGACCAAAGTGCAGAGCTCGCTGCTTCAAGCAGAAAAAACCGTATTTGACGCAGCCGAAATGTAATAAAACACACCCGGTTTTCGGACCGGATGATGCCCTGAATTTTGGTACAGCCTTTGCAAAACCCACCATACCTTAAACAAAACATCTACTTATGAACGACATGACCTTCAACAACCAGGTTTGTACACACCGGTCCTGCCTGGAAAGTTTTGCGATGAAATTCACCAATGACGTGGAAGACGCCAACGATCTGGTCCAGGATACCCTCATCAAAGCGATCAGGTATCACTACCTCTATAAGCCAGGGACCAATCTCCGGGGCTGGCTTTACACGATCATGAAAAATACTTTCATCAACGACTACCGCACCGGTGTCAGAAGACTTTCTGTCATCCAGAATACAGAAGAATTTACGCCTGAACACCTTAGCCGCAGCGCCACCAGTAACCTGGGCGAGAACAAGTTCTTGATGAAGGACATTCAAACTGCCCTGGGCAAGCTGCAGCCGGAATATTCCGTACCATTTCTGCGCTATTTTGAAGGGTATAAATACCATGAGATCGCCGTTGAAATGAACATCCCGATCGGCACGGTCAAGACCCGCATCCACATTGCCCGGAAGGAACTCAAGAAATACTTGAAAACTTACGGGCACAGTTTTAAAAACAGCTTGAAAACAGCTTGAAAACAGCTTGATCCGGAGATCGGGGGTTCCTCCTATACCCCCGCTTTCCTGATCACTTCCAGTGTCTTCCTCAATCCTGTTTCAGCAACTTTCTGCAAATCTTCTTTCCAGTAGTTCGGATTGTAAAGTTCCAGACTTACGCAGCCTTTAAAGCCTGTAGCCTTCAGGTCGCGGAGGATCTGCGGCAGGGGCAGGATCCCATCTCCCGGATAGACCCTGTGCTGGTCACCGAGTTCTTCGATCGCGGAGGGAGAAGCAGGCACGTCGCCAAACTGAAAAATGGCAATGGCATCACCGTTTATCATTTTCAAGCCTTCAAAACCGCCTTCTGAGATGTACATATGGTAGGTATCAGGAATGATCATCGCCTTGGGATGGTTGGCGTCCATCGCAATGCCCAGTGCCTGTCCCATGGTCTTTACCGGCTGGTATTTGACAAATACTAGCGCAGGGTGTATGTTGTATTCTTTCAGGCCGATCTCAATGATCTCCCTGTACCGTGCTGCAACCCATTTTTGATTGTAGTTGTCGCCGGCGGTATCGGGAATGGTCTGGATATGGTGCGCACCGATGTCTGCGGCCATCCGCATCCTGTTGCGGGTGTCTTTCAGGGACTTGTCGAACAGTTCTCTTGTTGGGGGCAGTGAGTTCCACAATCCGATCACGCTTGGCACGAACAGCCCAAGGTCCCTGATCTCTTTTCCCAGATCTTTCAGGTTTCCGCCTTTGGCTTCAAATTCCTGGAGCTCTCCATCCCAGGGCTCAAGAGCATCATAACCTGCTTTGGCTGCGATCTTTACCTTGTCTTTTAACGAAGCTGGCCTGATGGTCGCTGTATCGAGACAGATCGGCCAGGGGCTTGCGCCCTTTTGATAACGCTTGTCCTTTTTTTCTGTACCTGGTACTGTATTTGCCAGAGCAAGCGGACCTGCTCCTGTGAGCAGTGCTGCAGTTGCACCAAGATTGATAAAATTTCTCCTGTTCATGGTTCTGATTTGGTTTGTCGTTCTAATATACAATTAAAATTATTGGTTACTGAAATCGATTGTCCTTTTTATGAGGCGTTTATCCAGGCGACCAGCTCATGTCCTACGAAGATCCCGGAGCATAAACGGTCAGGCGTGGGGTGCTTCTGATAAAATCATCTTATATTTAGTAATCTAAAGCCTTTGTTAAACTATTACAGAATGAGCCAATCTGAAGAATTAAACCTGCTTTTGATCAAACTTGAAAATCTCCAGGTCAGGCATCATACTTTTGAAAGAGAGATCGAAGTCTTGAAAGAAGAGATTAAAATGCTGCAGAAAGGGGTCCAACCTTTGCCAAAAGCCTCAGCAGAAACCGCAGATCTTTCTTCCGCTGAAACGCGCAGTGCAATACGACAGCAGGAAATTATCCCGGCAGCGACTCTCCGGGAACCTGAAACTGTACCTGACGCCCCCTTTTCCGGCAGGTTCGGCCGCGTGCGTACCGGCAAGTCTGATTTTGAAAAATTCATCGGTGAGAACCTGATCAGCAAGATCGGCATCCTGATCCTGATCATCGGCGTGGCCATTGGCGCCAGATATGCAATAGATCATGACCTGGTGAGCCCGCTGACGCGCATCATTCTCGGCTACCTGACCGGGGCGGTATTGATGGTTTTTGCCCTGCGCCTTAAGGCCAGGTATGAAAATTTTTCTGCTGTGCTGGTCAGCGGCGGTATTGCCATCCTCTATTTTATGACTTATGCGGCCTATGAGTTTTACGGACTTATTCCACAGCTGCCAGCGTTTGTACTGATGGTGATATTTACTGGCTTTTCGGTCCTGGCAGCTACCCGGTACAACATGCAGGTGATCGCACACATTGGCTTGGTGGGAGCCTATGCGGTACCTTTTCTGCTCAGCGACGGTTCCGGCAGGGTACCGGTCCTGTTCACTTGTATGGCCATTATCAATGCCGGCATCCTGGTACTCAGCTTAAGGAGATACTGGAAGTCCCTGCTTTATGTTTCTTTTGGGATCACCTGGCTTATTTTTCTTGCCTGGAGACTGGATCTGGGTACTCCTGAGAAGTATTTTGGTATTTCTTTGTTTTTTTCACTGCTTTTCTTTGTCATTTTTTACATCGCCAGCCTCGCCTACAAGATCAGCAGGGATGAACCTTTCGGGACCGGAGATGTCATCGTCATTTTCCTGAACTCCTGCCTTTATTACGGGTTGGGTTATTTTATTCTTTCAGCGAACAAAACCGGTGCGCAACTGCTGGGCTTGTTTACCCTGGCCAATGCGGTCATCCATTTTACGATCAGCCTGTTCATTTACAAAAGAAAACTGGCCGATAAAAAACTTTTCTATCTCGTGCTCGCTTTGGTCATCGCGTTCATTACACTTGCCGTGCCCGTGCAGTTGGACGGAAACTGGGTAACAATATTCTGGGCTGTTGAAGCAGCGGTCCTGCTGTACCTGTATCGTGAAAAGCGCATCGTCATTTACCAGAAATTGTGTTTTCCCCTGATCATCATCGCTTTTCTGAGCTTGCTTCAGGACTGGTGGACTTATTTTGACAGTTACCGGACCCTGGATCTGGTGGCTACACCTTTTCTTAATGCCAATTTTTATACTTCCTGCTTGTTTACCGGCTGCTTTACCTGGATGTTTATCGTCAACAGCAAGGGGGAAGTGCAGACTGGCGCGTCTGTGTGTATAGAACGTTTCCTCAAGTACCTGGTCCCGGCCATCTTGCTGATTGTTTCCTATATGACCTTTCACCTGGAGATCGTAAAGTATTTTGACCAGCTGACCATACAGACCAGGATCAATGTCAGTACCCGCACCAGACCTGCGGTATATGAGACCAACCAGGATTATGGACTGCTGAAGACGGCATGGGCCTATATATATGCTATGCTGTTTGCCTTGCTCCTTACTTTTCTCAATATTAAGAAGTTAAAGTCGCATGATCTGTCTGCTGTAATTATTGTCCTTAATGTACTGCTCATTGGCGCATTTCTGACCCAGGGGCTTTACAACCTGAGCCTGCTCAGGGACAGCTATCTGCTTCAGTCCAGTAAATATTTTGCCAGCGGAGCTGTAAACATAGCGGTCCGGTATGTTTCTTTGGTATTTTTCGGGTTGCTTTTACTGGCCTGCCACCGCCTGACAAAGAGCGGGCTGACCGGGAAAACTTACCGGACTTCCTTTGACTACCTGCTTTATATCGCGCTGCTCTGGATCATCAGCAGCGAGTTCATCAATATCCTGGCCCTTGCCAGGCTGAGCGGAAGTTACAAACTGGGCATCAGCATTCTCTGGGGGGTATATGCGGTGTTCCTGATCATAATGGGCCTGGCAAAAAACAAAAAGCACCTGCGCATCGGCGCCATTGTGCTTTTTGGGCTGACGCTGCTGAAGCTCTTCTTTTTTGACATTGCTTACCTCGGCACGATCGCCAAAACGGTGGTCTTTGTTTCGCTGGGCGTGCTCCTGCTCATCATTTCCTTCCTGTACAATAAGTATAAACATTTAATTACTGACAATGCCCGGACTGAAGATTAGACTTATTGCGATGATCTTAACTGGTACAGTTGCTGCAAAAGCACAGGTTGCCCAGTATAAATTTAAACGTGAGCTGGACGGCGTCCATCAGCATTGGCATGTGCTTCAATTGCCGGACGAGCTGTATAAATATGCGGCTTCGGATTTCAATGACCTGAGAATATTCGGGACCGGCGGCAAGGACACTGTTGAGGTTCCTTATCTCATCAGGGAAAGGACCGATAAAATCACAGCGGCTGAAACTGATTTCCGGCTGATCAACCAGAGCGCTGACGGCAATGTCTTTTTTTTCACTTTCCAATCGCTTAAGGCCAGCATCATTAACCAGATCATCCTTCAGTTTAAAGAACAGAATTTTGACTGGAAGGTCAAACTGGAGGGCAGCAATGATCATATGCATTGGTTTTCTATCCTGGACAATTACCGCATCCTTTCGATCAGGAACCGCTATACCGGCTACCAGTTTACCAGACTTGATTTTCCTGATTCCCAATATGAGTATTTCAGGCTCGCTGTCAAGAGCAAAGAGCAGCCTGAACTGCGCAGTGCCAAAGTTTTAAGGATGGATACGGTACCGGGTATTTCCAGGGTGATCGCCGCCCGGTCTGTTAAGATCAGTAATGATGCTGCAGCGAAAGAGACCCTTGTTGAAATAGGGCTGCCGGGACTCTTGCCTGTATCGGCGCTGACGGTCAATGTGCAAAACAGCTTCGATTTTTACAGAGCATTAAGGGTCGAGTATGCTACCGATAGCTTTGCTACGGCGAAAGGGCTGCAATACAATTATCACACACTTTTTGAAGGTACGCTGACTTCGTTTGAGAAGCCCGGGTTCCGTTTCCCCAATACGGTTGCCGCAAGGCTCAGGGTAGTGATCCAAAATGATGACAATCCGCCACTTCACATCGATTCGGTATTGCTTAGCGGAAATATCTCTGAGCTTGTGGCACGTTTTGATCATCCGGGTTACAGCTATGCTTTATATTATGGCAATCCGGATGTGGCCGCTCCTGCTTATGAAATTGAAAAGTTTGAAAGCAGGATCCCGGACCGGCCGGATCATATCACTGCGGGCCGGGAGCAGCGCAATCCGCATTTTGCCACCAGTACGGACAGGCCTTTGTTTGAAAATAAGGCCTGGCTTTGGGGCATTATGGGTCTTATTATTGTTATTCTTGGCTGGTTTTCATTCCGGATGCTCAAAACCTAAAGCGGCCTGAAAATTGCTGCTTGATCTGAAATTCAAGCAAAATGATACAACTTATCATCAAAATCCTTCTGATGGGCCTGGCGGTGTTTCTCGGCGCAAAAATAGTTCCCGGTGTCGAGGTGAACGGTTTTAGCTCGGCCGTCCTGGCTGCTGTACTGATCGCCATTGCCAACGCCACTGTCGGGTTTATCCTGCGACTGCTTACGTTTCCCATCAACTTTCTGACACTTGGCCTGGTATCTTTCATCATCACTGTGCTGATGGTACTGATGGTGGACAGTTGGATGGAGGGGTTCAATACGAGCGGTTTTCTGGCTGCGGCCATTTTTTCCATTGTGGTTGCATTGATCAATGCACTCTATAGCGTCATCGCGGGATCTGATAAGGACTAAGGCAGCATCGTGAACAACCGCAGTCCAAACTTTTAACTGCCCAATTTCGTTATGTTAGTATGAATGCTTCAACCCGGAAAATTGTCATCGTAGGCGGAGGTTTCGCCGGTCTGAAACTGGCCAAAAAACTTGCAGATCATAACCAGTATGAGGTCACGCTCGTTGACAGGAACAATTATCATTTTTTCCCGCCTTTGCTGTACCAGGTCTCCACTGCTTTTATCGAGGCTTCCAACATCAGCTATCCTTTCCGGAGAATGTTCCAGTATAAGCGCAACCTTAATTTTTACATGGGCAGCCTGGTCGGGATCAATGTGCAGGCCAATGCCATTGAAACAGAGAACGGTATGCTGGATTATGATTTCCTCGTGCTGGCCATGGGTACAGAGACCAATTTCTTCGGAATGGAGAATGTCATGAAAAAAGCTCTTCCCATGAAGACCATTGATGATGCTCTTCATATGCGCAATCATATTTTGCTCCGGCTTGAGGAGGCTGTGCGGTCGGCTGATCCTGCGGAGAAGGAGCGGCTGGGAAATATTGTGATCGCCGGCGGCGGGCCTACCGGGGTTGAGATCGCAGGAATGCTGGCTGAAATGGGCAAGAACATCATTACAAAGGATTATCCAACGGTCAGGCGGTTTTCGGGGAGGATCTCGCTTGTCGACGCAGGAGATACTTTACTTGGTCCGATGAGCAAAAAATCGCAGGATGAGGCTTACCGTGTTTTAAACAGGCTGGGTGTCAATATCCACCTGAATACCCTGGTGAAGGATTATGTAGATGATCAGGTGATCCTGGGCAACGGAGAAAAAATAAACAGCGCGACCCTGATCTGGGCTTCGGGAGTCATTGCAAGGGAAGCTCCCGGCCTGCCGGCAGATGCAACGGGCCGCGGACGCCGGATAGTGGTAGATGCGTACAATAAGGTGAAAGGGACTGACAATATCTTTGCGATCGGGGACCAGTGCCTGCAACTCACTGACAGCCGGTTTCCTAATGGCCACCCCCAACTTGCACAGGTGGCCATCCAGCAGGGCAATTTGCTGGCCGGGAATTTTCTCAGGCTCAGTGAGAACAAGCCGCTGATTGCTTTTAAATATCATGATAAGGGCAGCATGGCCATTATCGCTAAATTTAAGGCAGTAGTAGACCTTCCAAGGGGCTTCTTCAAAGGTTTTTTTGCCTGGATCGTATGGCTTTTTATCCATATTATCCCTATTGCAGGCTTCCGGAACAAGGGCAAGCTGGCCTTCAACTGGTTCTGGAGCTTCATTACCAATGATCCTACATTGCGGTTGATCATCCGCCCTGAAAAACGAAAATGATCTATTTGTCCGGCTTGAATACGGGATCCCACATGGTTTCCTGTTAATAGTACACTTTCTTATTGATCTGAGTAATTGCTTTTTTACATAATTTTGCAAAACTGTCAGGAACCGCTGCGTAACAAAGCTACGGTACAGTTGTTATCTTTAAAAGTCTGCAATAATGAGAGCCCAACAGTTTTTAGCTTGCCTGTGCATATTGGCATGCCTGATGGATGCGTGTTCATCTTCCAGAAGTTCTTCTTCCTCCAAGGCGAAAAAGAGCAAGATCACTGGTGTCAGGCCTGATGTCAAAAATCCGAGTCCCAGCCTGTTGAATGCAAGTGGCGATGCACTTACGCCTGGCATCAATTCGACCAACAGAAATGGCGCGGGCTCTGAGGAGAATGCGGCTGCAATTGCCAGCGATGCCATCCATAAAGCCAATGCCGGCTTAAGGAACCAATTGGGTATTGTTGCATTTACGGGAGATGATTTTATCAGCAGGATCTCGACCAGTGATGACTGGGAGATCAAAACCGGACAGATGATACTCGAGCGCTCAGAAAATGAATCCGTTAAAAAATATGCGGCCATGGTCCTGAAAGATCATCAGGCGATCCAGGAAGATCTCGACAGGCTTTCTGCCGGTACGGCGATCAAACTTTCAGATACCCTGATCACCAGCCTGCAATCTGTAAGAACCGCCGCGCTTGACCTCAATTCCTTCAAAAACTCCGATAAAAGAACGCTGGATATGGATTATGTACAATTGACCATTCAGGACCATCAGAACCTGATCAGGCTGTTTGAAGCTGCCGGAAGGTCTGATGATCCGCAGATCAGCGCTTTTGGAAAACGTCATCTTCCTTTGCTCAGACAACATCTTTCTGAAGCACAAGAGCTTACAAAACAGATCAGAATTCCCTGATAAATTTGGTTTTTTGAAAAAATGCGCTAAATTCACGTGCTTATACGCTTAACATATCTTGATCTAAATGAAACGCACTTTATTAACGCTGGCCTGCGCCGGCATGCTGCTGTTTGCCTGCAGCAAAGAAACCAAGGTCGGCCGATCCACCCGTCAACCTTCTGAACTGGTCGGAAAACTTACAAGCAGCCTGGCTGGCAAAGACAGCATCAGTGTATTTGCCAATGCATTGAAAAATCTGAATTTAAGTCCGGACGAAGCCGCAGAAGGGCTTACAATTTTTATTCCGCTGAACGGTGATTCGGGATCTCCAAATCAGATCGGGTTCAAAGGCGATAGCGTCATAACTGTAGATGAAAGCTTGCTCAGAGACCATGTTGTAAAAGGAATGATCGGCGATGCGGGACTTCTGAACAATAGCCAGTGTGTTACGTTGAGCGGAAAGGCGCTTCGTATCAGCAGACATGCTGATACGGTCTGGGTGAACGGTGTCCAGGTTGGCGGGAGACAGATTGTTATGAACAATGACATAACGGTGCATACGATTAAGACCTCTCTGTCACTGGCGGGACCTACGGATCTGTTGCTTACAACCTCTCTTGAGGTGACAGTTTGGGACGCTACACGATGGAATACGGCCAGACCAAAGGGGGAACTTGCGCAAAATGCTGAGGTAAAGGTGTATGCTACCCAGCAAGATTTTACCGATGGTATTGTTGCGGGAAAAGCAATGACCGATATAAATGGAAAAGCACTGGTCACACATCTTAAAGGAAGGGATGCTTACTATATCGAGGCCAATCTTAATGGCAGGACCAATGTTTTTAAAAGTGGGCCGGTTCCTGATCACGGCTATTTTAAAGGTTATGCCATTTCAGGTATTTTCCAGAATGCCGCGGAAATCGAAGCTGCTGCTGTACAGCCGAGAGCTGCCAAAACAATCAATGGCATCAAACAAAAAACAACGGTTACTATTGGCTTTGCCGCTAATCATTAACGATTGTCCTTACATCCTTACCGTAGTAGTGCCGCCCCCATCTAGTGTAAGGTTTACTGCTTTGTTCTTTGTCCAGGCCCCGCGTGTAAAGTCGGGAATATCGATACTTGAAGATCTTTTTGAAACGGACTTTTTGCTCAGGGGTACGATGCAACTCCATGCTGCTGCATCATAAACGTCCTGGTCCAGCGGCAGGCCGTTGCGCAGGCAATCGATCAGACGCCAGTCCATGATAAAATCCATTCCGCCATGCCCGCCTACTTTTCTGGCGATCTCTCCTACATGCCTGATGATCGGCGGACTGTAGGTATCGTAAAGTTTCTTCAGTGCTTCTTCCTTTATCCATTCTTCTCCGAAAGCGATGCGCTCGGGTTCGGGATATTTGCAGGCCATCCCTTTGGTGCCGCTCAGGAGATGTATCCTGGAATATGGTCTGGGTGAGCTTACATCATGCTGTAGCATCAGGGTCTTTCCTTTTGTAGTCTTAATGGTTGTCGTATTCATGTTGCCACGGTAATTCTTGCCCACGAACGGTTTGTAGAAATCATCTGTCTTTGCCCTTTTTTCTGCTTCAGCTCCCATCAGGAAATCATTGCCGGATACAGATACCAGGTAGTCCATCCTGTCTCCGCGGTTGATGTTCATGCACTGGGCTATCGGCCCAAGGCCATGCGTCGGATACAGATTGCCGCTCGATCCGGTATTCTGCTTCAGTCTCCACATGCTTTCGTATCCGTTCTTATCAAAGTTATAGTCCAGCAGATTGTGTATATAAGCTCCCTCTGCATGCACCAGTTCGCCGAACATGCCGTTGCGTGCCATATTCAGCGTAAGCATTTCAAAAAAGTCATAGCAGCAATTTTCCAGCATCATGCAATGCTTCCGCGTCTTTTCGGATGTTTCGACCAGTTGCCAGCATTGCTCCAGTGTCAGGGCCGCCGGGACTTCTGTTGCTGCGTGTCTTCCATGCTCCATGGCATATACTGCCATCGGTGTATGCAGATGCCAGGGTGTGCAAATGTAGATCAGATCCAGGTCTTCCCGCTCGATCATGGCTTTCCAGCCGTCTTCGCCGGAATATTCTGTTGCTTTGGGCAGGCCTTTTTTTGTCAGGTATTGCTGTGCGGATGCGGCCCTCTCCGGTAATTTGTCGCAGAGCGCCTTGATTTCCACACCTGCTATGTAGGACATCCGGCTGACTGCTCCGGGGCCTCTGGCACCAAGACCGATAAAACCTACCTTTACATTTTCAATTTTGGGTGCGGCAAATCCGCTCATATTAAATTGCTGTCCACCGCTGCCTTTGGTTAAGGCTTCGGACAATTCATAGTCGTCGGGAATATAACCGGCTGCAAATGAAGGAAGGCCGGCGACCATTGCCCCTGAGCCAATAGCGAGCTGCTGTAAAAATTTTCTGCGGTTTGGTGTCATGGTTGATATTGATTGATTGGTTGTTTTAGTTAGGTTCTTTGTATAAGACTAAACTATCAAATAAATGATTCATTAATACAACCAAATGAAACACAAACGTTTGCGTAAAAATATTGCGGCAGGACTTAAATCACTCCGGACGGATGCCGTAATAGGCAACAAGACGTTTTGCTGCTTTCGCAAGTTCCTGATCGCTCATGGCACGGTCATAAATGAGGAACCTCGCCATATTACCCACAAATGATTCTCTTCCGGGGTGCTCTATTGCGTCCCGTTCCTGACCGATCGCCATTCTGGACGGGTTGACATCGAGACTTACCGGAAATGGGTGACTGGCTACAGGTTGAGTTCCATCATTGAGGTAGAGGGACAGTTCGACCGTACCTGTTCCTGCTCCCATACGGCCCATGATCAGGTAATACTGGTCCTGTTTCAGGATCTTACTGGTATGTACATAGGGATTGTTATCATCCCAGCGGCCAAAGGTAATGGCATTCCTGCTGCTCATCCAGAAACTGTTGTCGTCTGCAAAGCCTCCCCAGAATCCTTCGTTGTTGGGTTTGTTCCGCAGGTTGCCAAAGAAGCAATTGACATCTTTCAGCTCCCCTGGCTGCTTGCCTGGCTTTAAAATACAGAACCAGGTATAGCCGCCGCCCTTGATGAGGTGATCAAAGGCGTCTTCATCCATATTCAGCAATTCCTGCTGCTTAAATGTCAGCACATTATGGCCGTTCAGTTCCGGTACATTCTTTAACAGGCCTGGCCTGCCTGAACCCGGGACTTTTCGCCCCTCATCCCGTCTTGTGAATTCTTTTGCTGCAAAAGTGGATACCTGGTTCTGCCAGGTTTCTACAAGATTACTTTCTTTGACAATGACGCCTTTATCGGCATTGAGATCAACAATAAGGTTTTTCTTACTTAATTTCTGCGCTGAGACAGCGCATACTAACAAGGAAAAGACGAATGTCAGGAAATTCTTCATAAGTGATTTGTATTTGGTATGTGCTCAAATTACGGATTTTACATCATATTATGACAATTCGCCGTTATCTGGAAAAAAACTCCGGCTACTTATTGTGCTTCCAGAGCATTTTTACAGTTTCTTCCACTCCTGCCCCAACAGGACATGCGACGGAACGCGTATTGCCCCGGAACCTGGTCGCAGATTGCCCATTGCCCGGTGTTACAATGCGTGAAAGCGGCATCTGCAGGAACCCGTTGGGGTCATTATCGCGCAGCCAGCGGTAAGCGTATGGCAGCCAGGCATTGCGCTCTTTCTCCGTAAGCAGGTAAAACCAGCTGATCTCATCATAACCCCATATAAAATGTGAATTTACATCAGCAATACCGGGATGGTCACTGATCCCAAAATTGTCAAATTCTACCAGATAAGGTAAAGACTCACATTTCCAGCCGCTTGGTGTTATACAGGCTTTGCTTCTGTTAAAAATGGCATCCAGATAGCCCACCTGCAGCGTACCCTGCATCGGCTGCCCGGGAATTTCCCTGATGCGCAACGGGAAAGAGTTGAAATCAAGTATGCTCCTGCCCTCTACCACCATTCCTCCGGAGGGTGTATGCGCATCCAGCAAAATCCAGTGACGGGCGGTATGCTGTTTTGCATAATCACGCACTTTTCCCAGAAATTCGGCCCAGGTATGCAGCCCTTCATCTTCCATGCCCATTAGTGCGATCTGCCCCATATGCAGGGCTTCGCAACCCAGGTTCATATAGGTTCCCGACAGGAACATGAGCCATAAGCGTGCCTCTGGCCGGGTGATATCCGGTACACTGCTTCCTTTGCCCCAGTGATCGACAAACTTTCCTTTCTTGTTGAGCATTTCGCTGTAGCTGAAATTGCGCTTTTCTACCTGCATCCCAAGGGCAAGGAAAGCCCATTCCGGAACAGGAACCTGATTGACTTCCTGCGAAACGGCTTCAAAAACAGCTGCCTGAAAGATCACTTCAGGGTCATTTTGGTGAACTTGCCTGATCAGCTCGCCTGCTGCTTTAAAAAAAGCGGGATCGGTCAGTGTTGCTTCCTTTCCCCAACGATAAATTGCTCGTCCGATAAACTTGGCTCCAATGTTCCTGATCAACCGGACATCATCTTCTTTATAAGGATAAGGACCGTCATTACCAAAAGGATTCACGGCCAGGAATTCTGCCATGGTCACCGATCTGCTCAGGTAATATTCCAGCGATTTCCGGGAGATGCCAGTACTGTCAAAATTTTGCGCATTCCCGAATGCCGGGAACAATACCAGGAAAAAAAATAATTTTATCAGTCTGCCATTCATGATACGAGCACAACAATAATTTCATTCAGACCTGGACAACAATTCTTCCCTGACCCGCATTAAATTTGTCCTGTTCAGTAACAGCACAACCGTAAATATCACAACATTGGCCGAGTAAATGGAAAAACCATGTTTTAAAGTGAGGTATACCCCACACACCACAATCACCGACACACATCCTATCATTACGGAGTTGGCAAGGGACAATCGCTTTTCCTTCCTCCTGAGTTCTTCTACAGTCATGTGTGCCAGTTGCTTTCTCATTGTTTGTTCTTATTGATCATCACACAAGATAGACATATTAAATGACAGCGGCAAAAGCCAGGTCTTGTACTCCTGGCGCAGATTTTGTACATTGGTATCAGATATATTTTTAAAAAAATGAGCGCTTACCAGCACGAATGGAAAGCCCTGATGGGCCAACATGAAAACTTCAAAGACTGGAAGATCAGGGCCAGCGGCGGCGACCTGCTGATCCGTGTACCTGAGGAAACTGATATGGATGTACTGAGGGTGCAGTTTTCTGATGTGATTGCCCCTATCGCTCCCCTGGTGAAATCTCCCAAGGCTACACTAAGATTTTTTGTAGGACAGTCAGATGAAGCAGATTTTATTTTTACGCTGAACTGAGCCTGCCCCATCTGCCGTTTAGCAGGTCTGGCTTTTGTATTTGCTGTTTATATCAACGGTCACTTTTGCTGAAGGACTGCTTTTTTTAATGTACTGACCTCGCGCAGCAATAAAGGAAATGCAGGAGTTGCCATACCTCCATGATCGAATCCCTGCAATTCATATAAACGGGTTGCTTTATGGCCCGCAAGTTTCATCATTCTGTTCAGATAGGCATTTTCTTCATACCGGCCAAGCAATTCCATTTCCCGGTCGCCGGTAATGAGGAGCATCGGGGGCGCATCTGCCCTTACATGATATAACGGGGCATATTTGTCTATGGTCGGCTGGGTATCTTTTATACCCATTTCCTGCCTTACTGTGAAATGAGTGATCGCCTGTCCGCTAAAGGGTATGAGACCTGCTATGGCATTGGCATCGATCTGATAGCTGGCAAGATAATGTTTGTCAAGCGTGATCATGGCCCCTAAATAACCACCTGCCGAATGTCCTGACACAAAAATCAGCTTTTTATTGCCTCCGTATTGTTCAATATGGTTGAAAACCCATGCTACTGCTGCTGCTGCATCTTCGATATAAGCCGGGGCATGTACTTTTGGTGACAAGCGGTACCCTACTCCGACCACGGCCACTCCCTGGTCTGTCAGCGCCTTAGGGATCTCTTTTCCGCCTCCGGTAATGCCTCCTCCGTGAAACCAGACAATTGTGGCAAAATTCTTTGTGTTTTTCGGGTAATAAACGTCCAGCCTGCATTGAGATTTAGCATATGTGTCGGTCAAAGCGGATGAATCCGGATAGTAAAAAATATCTTTCTGAGGTAATTGTGCTTGTCTGGCATAACTTCCGGTACCGGTGGCAAGGAGTGCCATCAGGGTTAAAGTCAAAAATAGCATCCTTGCATAACTTTGAGTTAATCTTGTCATATCTTTAAAGTTTCAATCTGCAAGTTAGAAATTTTATTTATCGGGATTAACGATCTTGTCAAAGCCCGCATACCTCCTGCCATTCTTTTCGGGGGAAGAGCCACTCACGGAATCCAGGGTCATCACTTTGGGAATGCTGCTTTGCAGGCCATACCATTTGGCCAGGCCCGGACCATTTGGGTCGCCTGACCTGATAAAATTAACAAGATAGGCCTGCATGGTCTCTGAGGTCTTAAAATCGGCTTCGGTCCAGGCGTATCGGTCGTTCAGCGAAAGATTGCCGAGCGCGTATTCTATATCTGAAGCATGTACTGCACCAAGGGGATTGGCATTATGATAACCTGTGCCCAGAAATTTCGGCCTTTTGCGTGCAAAAATGTAGCGGTACACGGGAAATCCATTGGTCTTGCTGTGCAGGTCTATGAATTTCCAGGTTCCATAGGCGATGAACCGGTCACTTTCCAGATCCAGCGCAACCTGGGGGACATCTTCATCCGTATTGACAGCATAAATCTTGAGGATGTCTTCTGCCTGATCACCAAAAGCCTTCAGAACACCTTTTTTAAAGTTCTCTGCTGTTGGGGCATTACCATTACCGATCAGACTTTCATATCCTCTTTCGGCTGTCGTCCAGCCGGCCAGCAAAGGTATATCCATCTGCTTGCCTGTTGAAAAGATCTCCGGCAGTGGCCGGGGGAAAAAATATCCGTCAATGGTCGGGGGAAACCAGAAATCCTTAGAGATCTGCAGCAATTTGCCGGCTGGTATTTTCCTAAGTTCGGCCAGGTTTGATGCTCCGCACTGTCCGGCAAACTTTAAACCATTCTTTTCCGCCTCTGCAAGCGGAGTGGTTGCGTCGATACCAAGCAAAGATCCGCTTTGGGCTATCGCTCCATGAAAAAGTCCTTTCGAAAGCGGTGAGGCCATTTGTGCAGAAACTGACATTGATCCTGCCGACTCTCCGGCAATGGTAATGCGTTCAGGATCGCCGCCAAAAGCTGCGATGTTTTTCCTGATCCATTTCAGGGCCTCATGCTGGTCCATCAATCCATAATTGCCCGAGGAATGATGTGCACTTTCTTTTGTCAGCCCGGGATGGGCAAGGAAACCAAATACACTGAGCCTGTAATTGACCGTGATGGAGATTACTCCCTTTTTGGCCATGCTCTCCCCGTCATACCTGGCCTCTGATCCGTCTCCTGATGAAAACCCTCCCCCATAAAAATAAACCAATACGGGCAAATGCCCCCCTGTCTTGTTTGTTGGTTTCCAGATATTCAGGTACAAGCAGTCTTCGCTCTCCTTACTGCTCCTGAAGATCATGTCCTCGTATTTATTCCGCTGAAAGGGCCTTGGGCCGAAATGGTCTGCCACCAGCAGTTTCCAGTTTTCCACCGGCTGTGGCGCCTTCCAGCGAAGATCACCAACGGGTGGCCGGGCAAAGGGTATTCCTTTGTAAACAATGATCCCTCCAGGTGTTGTTGTTCCCCTGACTGCTCCGTTTAGTGTTGTAACTGTCGTGTTGTCTGTCACTTTTCTGCTGTTTTGGGCTTCTGAGGTGATACTGAAAAGTCCGGTTAAGATTATGATAATGATTTTGCGCATGTCAATCAAATAAAGTTACTTATTGCCAAACATATGTGGCGGTTGATCCGGCTTTCAGCTCCGGAGAAAAGGTCTTTCCTTCAGTAATTACGTTAAATTTTTGCATTTCTTTATTGTTATTTGCTACAATCAGTACAGTTTTGCCGTCGGGTGTGCGAAAGGCGACATTTGCCAGGGATGCTGAAACTGAACTTTCAATGCGGTATGAACCGGGCGGAACAAATTTGGAAGCGTGGGCAATGGTGTAATACGCCAGGTTCCTGGATACCTGGTCGCCGTCAATGGTAATTGCTCCCTGACATATCGAGCAACCACCATTGTCAGTATGCGGATCATTATTGGGGTCTGCTGCCAGGTTCCATAAGATCACATTTCTGCTCCAGTTTCTGGTGGCTCCTATCAGTATTCTTCCAACGGGATTGGCAGTATTGAAATTCCCATCTCTGCTTACCGCCATCATTTCTGTAAAATAAAGGTGCTTTTCCGGAAAAGCATCATGTACCTTGCTCATCGCACTGGTCTGGCCTGCGTATAAATGAAATCCGGAACCATCTACATAATTTGCTGCCTGAGAATCGCTCAAAATAGAGATCGGATATTCAGGTGTATCACAATTATGGTCATAGAGAACGATCTTTGTCCGGATACCGGCATTCCTGAACTGCGGTCCCAGATGATCCCTGATGAACCGCAGCGCTTCCTTGGCCAGAAACTGCATACTTGGCGTGTTCCCGTCGTTAAACGGCTCATTCTGGATCGTGATGGCATCTATGTGGATGCCTTGCTTCTTCATTTCCTGAATATATTTCACAAAATACCTTGCATAAACGGGATAATACTCATCCTTTAATCTGCCTCCCTGCACATTTTGGTTGGATTTCATCCAGACCGGCGCAGACCAGGGGGATCCCAGTATTTTAATATCCGGCGCAATGGCAAGGATCTCCTTCATCACGGGAATTACATCTTTTTCATCTTGTCCCAGGTTAAATTTTTCCAGTTTGACGTCTGTCTCTCCCTGCGCCAGGTCATCGTATGAAAAGACATGATCGTTCAGATCAGATGCACCAATGCTCAGCCTCAGGTAACTGATGCCGATCTGATCCTCGCCGTGTCCAAACAATTCATTCAGTATTTTTTTGCGGGCACCAGGATTCATCCTGATGAGGTGCTGCGCGCTGCCACCAGTCAGGGCAAAACCAAATCCATCCACGGTCTGGTATTTTTTTGCGGCATCGATCTGTATCGTGCTGCCTGAAGCAGCAGATGCTTCTTGAAATGTCAAAGAAGCTGTTGGTGAGAGCAGCATTGTCCTGTCATTGCTGGTTTCCCAAACTGCTATTTTACTTTGTGTATATGCGCTATTCGCTGCAGTCGAAATGGCAAATAGCAGGAGTATTTTATTCCACAGCATCTGGTCTATGATTTGGTTTATCCAAAGTTAACCTATGGTGGCCCAGGAAATTAATATAATTTTAACAATTACCGGTATTTAGGCTGCACAAGGTCAGGTCATCACGCAAAATCCGGAAAACCGGTTTTATCACCTACCTGCCCTGGCCACCCGGATTATACTATCATAATTTTTCAGTATCGGGATACTGCAGGCTTGTCGTTTCTATAACATGATCTTTTGTTGGTCGCGTTGCAATAAAAACAATTAAGACAACAGCCACAACTATAGCGTATGCCATGTTACCCGACAGAAGCAGGGCTATGGTATTTAACAACGCAATGGTCTCTATGCAGGCGCAACGGATCAAAAAAGCTGTTTGATAAGCTGCAACTTTATCTTCGCCTGTAGCGGCAGGATCTATCGCTGCGACCTGCCGCTTAAAAAGAAAAAAACCTGAGAGGATGAACACCGGTGCCAGGATCGGAAACAAGGGAAAATATGGATCGCCTTTATCTACCTGAAGGGTAAAATGAAGACGGTCTTTAAGCAGGCTGATGGCTACTATCGCAAATCCGGCTATAGCCAGGCAAAACGCCGTATGGATGACCTGCATGGATTTTAATTTAGATGAACTCATTTCTTATGACATTATCCGCCAAGATATCAAATTGTTTGAATCTGGTCAAATGACAAGAAATAAATGATAGATCTGCATAGCGCATGTCCATACTACCCGTCTTTGGGTTTTATCCAGAACTCGTCTTTATAGTCATCCTTAAACTCCTCTGCATGATCTTTTTCTAAAAAAAGGGAAATTTCCCGCAGGGTCGGTTCCGGGATTTTCTCTTCCAGTACAGGAAATGCAATTCTTTCTTCAAAGCGAATATGTTCAACCAGCATATCTGTAAGCACACTGAAAGCATCAATATTGTCATTTTCAACAGCATTTATATGCTCAATTTGATTTCTTATGGCTTGATGATCGGCTTTGGCCTGGTTGCAAACGGGTTCATCCAGTCTGAACAACAATACTTCCTCATTTAGGAAATGATCTTTCAGGTGGTTTTCCCAAAAATAATCCAGGTAACTCCTTAACCTGGCAGTAGCCACATTCAATTTTATTCCTGTTCTTATCTTCCAGCAGAAAAGTAATCCGAAGTGATGTTCACGAGACAGGATCTTTAATTCCTCACGCCTTTTTATTGGTTGTGTTTTCATCTATCAATAATGATGGTGTGTATTTATTTTTGCTATTATACAATTACGTTTCCGGGCCCGCCCCGCATTGACTTTAGTTTACTTAGAAACATGATTGCCATTGTTTTTGCCCTTCTTTTTGTGTCGTTTGCTATTTCGCCTGCAAAGAGGGAATCAATAGTTTCATAAAAAAGCAAGATCCAGCGTTCGAAATGCGCTTCATGTATCGGTAAAGGCGCATGTCTGGCAAAAGGATTTCCCGTAAATCCGGGAACACCGAACAATACTGCGTTCCAGAAAGCATACATTTTTTGTAAGTGGGGCTCCCAGTCCTTAATGACTCCGTTGAAGATCGGACCGATCAATTCGTCCTTTTGAACTTTACCATAAAATTTATCGACAAATCGTATAATGTCATCAAGTCCTTCGATGTCTTTTTTTGTTTCCATGTTATGGGTATTATTGAGTAAAAAGCTGGACTGCTGAAGAAGTTAAATGGTAATATACTGCCCAGGCTACAAACAGGATCAACAATACAAATATCCAGAAAGGGATGCTTTGTGGTGTTTCACTTCCAATGATCATAAAGTTCTTTTGGTCTCCTTTTCCGTACGCGTTGATCATGATTGGTATAATGCCGTCAACAACCGTATTTTCCTTAATGCCTTCAATGGAAATGGCCGGGCCATTTCTAACCTCAAAAGGTACCAAACGGATTCCTTCTTTTCCTGTGGGATCTTTACTGACAATTTTGAGCATATGTCTGCCATCCACCAGTTTGGTGGTGTCCAGCTCAAAATTGACAGGAGCTTCCAACTCAGCAATCGGTTGAGGTTCTTCGTCAATAAAAATATAAATCTTACTCCGTTCTTCCATTTTAATCTGTATTTAAAATGATTTGCTTAATATGGCCATCGGCTTGCTCTCCAGGTCTGATCAACCATTTCACGGAATAAAAAAGGGTGATCAGAACAATTAATGCGGCTATGGTTATTATTACATAATCCAGGTTCCCCTGTGGGCCTGTCCCATGTGTAATTCCCTTGAGCAGCTTTGGCTGTTGTTTTTCACATACCGGACACGCGGATACTGATGCCACTGTCAGACAAAGTACAGTGATCGGCAATGATCTTCTGATTAACTTATTTTCTATCATTTCTCTATTTAGCGGTTATTTTTACTTTATCCATGAGTTGCTGTACTTGTTCAGCGGTCACTTTTCTAGCATTGTTTCCCCAGCTTGTCCGTTCATGGTTCATAATGGCAGCAATTTCTTCAGCTTTCAACCTGTTGTTTGTGCCTACAGGGGGCATCACCCCAAATCCCTCTTTTTCCCTGCCGCTATAGCCATTCATAATGATATCAACGAACAGCTCAGGATTTTCATCCAGAACGATCTTGCTGCCCTTTAGGGCCGGGAAGGCTCCTTTCAACCCTTCACCATTTTGCTGATGACAGCTCTGACAATTGTTGGTATATAGTACTGCGCCATTAAGTGCTTTTGGCTTATCTGATTTGCTTCCATTGGACAAGTCACCAGGCTTTCCGTAAAGAAATGCCGGTTGAGGTGCATCTCCCGGGAGTTTTGTTTGTTTTAATTCCTGCAGATAGGCTACCAGTTGCAAAGCTTCTTTCTTTGCAATCACCTTGCCCTTATATCCAGACATAAATTCTTCCGGCACATTTACACCAACATCCCCTTTTCCTAGAGCTGCTTTGATTTCAAACATCCAGGGATAGGCCGGCATAATGGATTCCTTTACCACGATCCGTGGATTGAATAAATGCGTAAGATGCCATTCTCTGCTCGGCTGACGGGAGCCGATACTGGTCAGATCGGGGCCTGTTCGCTCTGTACCCATTAAGGTTGCTGTATTGCGCCAGAAATCTGTGCGGTGATTGCCCGCATAATCTGCAGCAATACTGGGGCGTTCGCCCCAATTTTTATCCATATCTATATTCCGTATCTGCTGGGTATGGCAAGCTACGCAGCCATTGGAAATAAATACCGCCTTGCCTTTGGCCGCCTCTTCAGATAAGGGTTGCGCAAATGGTAATGGTGCATTGTCCGTTTGGTTATTGAGTGCCGGGACAACGCAGACAAATAGCGTCAGCCCCAGAAAGAGCAAGAATGCTGTGGAAAATAATTTAATATGATCGTTAAAAAATTCCATTTGAGATTGAATTGAAGTTATAAATTGGATTCTGCAGCACTGTAGGATTGATTTAGCTTTTCTATAGCTGCTTCGCGTACATCTATAGTTGTACTGCCTGTCAGCATCTTATAGAGGTTATAGGCAAAAAAAAGATGTGACAGCCACATCAGGCTTCCTCCGATGGCGCGCCATAACCAAAAAGGCGCCATAAATACCACACTGTCTATGAATGGTTTTTCCTGCATCCACATTAATCCTTTTAGCGTACTTCCATACATTAATGGAATTGTATAAAATAATAAGCCGATAAGTGCCAGCCAAAAATGTGCACCAACGGTGATCTGAGGTGCTTCTTTTCCTGTAAGCCTTGGAATAACAGCATACATACCTGCCCAAAGAAAAAAACAAATGATGCCATACATGGTAATATGGGAATGGGCTACTGTAAAATCGGTAAAATGCCAGACCAGGTTGGTGGAACGAAATGCTTCTGCGGTACCCTGGAGTGACCCGGTAAAATAAAAGATAATACCAATTAGAAAAAAGGGCAGCGTATAGCTTGAGGGAATTTTATACCATGCTCCTTTAAAGGTCAGTATAAAATTTGCTGTTCCGGCTGCTACCGGGATCACCATACCTACACTGCCGACTATCGCCGTAGTCTGTAACCACCAGGGGATGGAACTGAACACAAAATGATGTGTACCTATCACTGTGTAAAAAAGAATTTGTGTCCAGAAAGCAAGTATTCCAAGACTGTAAGAGTAAATGGGCTTATTTAATTGCTGTGGAAGAAAATAATAAACGATCCCGAGTGTGAAGAGCATAAACCACATTCCCACACCCTGGTGCATGTAGTATCCCTGTATAATAGTCTCTCCCAAACCGTCCTGCCATGCGGGTATATAGGCTACGACGGCAATTACTATAGCAAACATTACGGCCGACACGATATACCAGTTAGATATATAAATTTCTTTGGTGCTTCTTTGTGCGATGGTCCGGATGAAATTGATCAATGTCAGCAAAAGGCCAATTCCAAAAAGAAGCATGACGGGCCAGATATATTCCCTGTATTCTCCGCCTCCATTGTTGATGCCTGCCATGAGAAATATTGTTCCAATGACTACCGTGATATTGATCAGAAAAAGCGTACACCATCCAAGTTTAATGCTTTTTAGCGGAACGTTGCTGACACGCGGAACGACATAATGACCCAATCCCAGCATGCCCAGTGACGCCCAACCCCAGAATACTGCATTGGTATGCACGGGCCGTAAGCGTCCAAAGCTCAGCCAGCTCAGGCGATCTGCATCCGGCGCGATAAACTTTATCCCCAGATATTCACCAATGGTGGTTCCAAAAATCAGCCAGAAGACAGCCGTCCCGATAAACCATAAGATCAGTTTTGATAAGGCAGGATCAATTGGCGGCCTTTTGACCGCTCTTTTCTTTGCCGCCACTACTGGTAATACTGAACCGGTATCCACCTGCTGCAATAATCCTTTGCTATCATCAGGTTCACGGTTACCGGAAAGCTCCTGATGTGTCAGCCGGAAATCTAAGGCCCGTTTGCGCTTAACAAGGGCCTGTTCGATCTGGTCGTTTTCTGATTCCTGTAAATAGGCTGTCAGCCTTCCAGCCTCTTCTAAGTTTTGTTTGTTCTGGTAAGTCCTTAAAAGATTGCTGACTTTCACGATCATCATGAAAATACCTGCAAGTATCGGAATGGCGATCAGCACAAGTGTAATGACCACTCCACCCCCTGTCCAGAATGACCCGGATGTTCCATCCTGGGCGTAAGCAGGAAACGAACTCAAAATACTTCCTAAACCGCAAAACAACCAAATCAGGATTGAGGTTCCATGGTTGCCACCCTTTTTATCTCTTTTAAATTTCAAATAAACATCGATCTGCCTGGCGTTCATGCTATTTATATAATCATTAAGCCGTGCTGCAGTATCTGCATTTTTGCCGGACAACCTCCTGATCTGTTTCGCTTTTCCGTAAATGTACAGGGCAGCGGCAAGCATGATCAGGAATATGACCACCAGAAAGCAGACCGCACCATTGGTAGTATTACCGGTTATGGCGGTATTGCGATTAACTGGCTTTATATCCTGAACTACGCTGGAAAAAGCGTCTCCTGAATTAAGTAACAGAAAGATAATTAGAGATTTACATTTATTCATTTTGTTATAATATATTAATACCTTTTTATCCTTTATTTAGGTAATTTTTTTTATTTCTTCAATGATGTGATTCCAAGATTTAAATCTTCATTAAATTCTCCTATTGTTGTTTTCTCCAGCATCTGGCGAATGCGGCTTCGGATTATCTTGAATTCATTATGCAAGGGACAAGGATTGCTCTCGGAACAATAATCCAGGCCAAGTCCGCAGCCTGTGACCAGGCCATTCCCGTCTATTGCTTCTACGACTTCGGACAACCGTTTTTTCAATGCGGTATTGTCCATATAAAAGCCCCCATTTGGACCTTTAACAGATCTTATAATATTCCTTCTGCTCAGATCCTGCAAGATTTTGGCAAGAAAATGCTCTGGTGAACCGATTCCCGCAGCAATTTCTTTGATGCCTACCCTTCCTCCGTCAGCGGTCCGGTGTGCGATAAAGAATACCGCACGCATCGCATATTCGCAAGTTTTAGAAAAGATTCCCATAATGGACACAAAACTACATTATATTTTTATAAAAAGAGTTTTTTATCTTTTATTCGATTGCATTTTTTGTTTCCTGGTCGTTATTATCGTGCGGCCTGTCGCCGGAACGGTTTAAATCGGTGCTGCCACGTCTGTTATTTTAAAGCGCTTTAATCCGGCAGGGACTTTCCATTTCGTGATTTCTCCCTTTCTAAATCCGATCAGTGCGGCCGCGATCGGTGTAAGAACGGAAATCTTTTTTTGCTTTATATCTGCATGCTGGGGAAGTACAATGATCAATTCCATGGTTTTACCGGTATCTACGTCCTCTATCCAAACCTTTGAGTTAAGTCTTATTGCATGTGGGGGGAATGCATCTGCTTTAATAATCACCGCTCTGCTAAGCTCTGCAGACAAAGACATTTCATCTTCAGTATTGTCTTGTTTGCTGAAATATGGTTTTAAAAGATTAAAATCCTCTTCAGTAATAATTACGGGGTTTTCTTTATTTGGATTCATAACTAGTTTATTTTCATCCGGATTCTTCCTTTCAGAATTATCTGGATTAAGGGATTAAATGTTAAATAAAATGTTGACTAAGTGTAAATGATGTAAAGGGATGGTCGATAAATACTGACTGTGAACCCCAAGTCAGGTATTTATCCTAAAAGCTTGGGGCTATATTATCAAAATCCTTAAAAGAGGATATATAATACAATTCGTTATTAAAAATCCCTGGCATAGTTCGATTTAACCCCGCTAAAAGAGTGATTTGCGCAGGTGATCCGCTACGCTTTTTCAGGGCTATATATTTGACAAGGTTTTCCAATGTAATCAAAAATATATTCTATTTTTGGCATAATCAAGTCTTTAGCTGAATATGATTTAAAGAGGTGACACGGAACTATACCTTAAATGCTTTAAAAATGAGTAAGAGGTTTTTGAATCTCAGGCTAAACGACCAGATTTTAAGTCATTTTTAAACTATAGATCTAAACCAATGATTTCATCGTGAGGATACAGTTTCAAACAATGCAGGCAAAATTTCAGGAAATCTTGCTTAAGGAAGGGTTCCCCCGGGACAAAGCGCTCAATTGCGCAACGATCTTTGCAGAAAACAGCCTGGACGGAGTTTACACCCACGGCCTGAACCGCTTTCCCTGGTTTGTTGAGATGATAAAATTAGGCCTGATTGAAAAAGACGTTGAACCAACGCTGGAAGGCCACAATGGTTTAATTGAACAATGGAACGGTAATCTCGCTCCGGGAGTATTAAATGCAAAATTTTGCATGAACAGAGCAATTGCTTTGGCAAAAGAATACGGCATTGGTTGTGTGACGCTTCGCAACACCAATCACTGGATGCGTGGCGGTACTTATGGATGGCAGGCAGCAAACGCAGGGTTTATCGGGATCTGTTTTACCAATACAATAGCCAATATGCCGCCTTGGGGTGGCGTTGATCCGCGTCTGGGTAACAATCCTTTAATTATAGCCGTACCGCGCAAAGAAGGACATGTGGTCCTTGATATGGCAATGTCCCAATATTCTATCGGTAAATTGTTGCAATACCAATCAAATAATGAGGGCCTGCCGATACCTGGAGGATATGATATTGAAGGTAATTTAAGTACAGACGCTGCTGATATTATCCATTCTAAAAGACTTTTACCAGTTGGTTTTTGGAAAGGTTCCGGTCTATCACTCCTGCTGGATCTATTGGTGAGCTCACTTAGCCTGGGACGCTCTACCGCTGACATCAGCAACGATCCCAACGAACACGGCTTATCACAGTTATTTATTAGCATTCGTCCAACCAATGAAGAATTTGCCGGTCAAATCATTGAACAAATAATAAACTACACTAAAAAAAGTAATTTGACAGATCCCGAGAATGTGGTCAGCTACCCTGGAGAAAATACGCTAAAAAAAAGAACGCGCAATTTGAAAGAAGGAATTCCTGTGGATGTGGAGATCTGGAACAAAATATTGAAAATGGGTGACGCCACCTGATGGCGAGCACGGATATGAAACCCGCGTGGCAATTTGCATTCTTTCCATGAATAACTATATTTGGATCAGTCCAGGTATTTATACCATCGGCCTCTTGCAAATGACTTGGATACTTAGCAACTAAGCTTTGAACTCCGGATCCAAATTTAAACTTGTTCCGCATGATAAAAAAAATCTTTAAATCAACCGTAAGCTTATCTATTTCTCTTTCTTTGATGCACTTGCCCGTGATGGCGCAGATCAGCAAGGTGAAGCATGTAGTGGTGATCTATATGGAAAACCACAGTTTCGATAATCTTTGGGGACAGTTTCCCGGCGCTGATGGGTTAGAGCAAGCCAAAAAGGAAAACATCATCCAACTGGATGCCGATGGTGAACCTTATGTTACTTTGCCTCCTATACCACACAGCAGCGCTTTTCCCACCAATCTACCCAATGATATTTTCAATATAGATCAATACGTGGCAGCCGACCAGGCTACGCCGGATGTTACGCACAGGTTTTACCAGGAACAGGAGCAGATCAATGGCGGCAAAATGAATAAGTTTGCACTAAATAACTATACAAAGGGCCTGGCCATGGGTTATTACAAGACCAGTGAACTGCCGCTTTTTGAGCTGGCCAGAAAATATACACTTTGTGATCATTTTTTCCACAGTGTTTTCGGTGGTTCATTTCTCAATCACCAATGGCTGGTAGCTGCTGCCACGCCCATTTTCAAAAATGCTCCGGAAGGTATCATCGCGAAGGTAGACCCATCGGGTAAAATGATTAAAGACGGAACAGTAACTCCTGATGGTTTTGCAGTAAATACGGTCAATTCGGTCAATCTTCATCCCCAACGTGAAAATCCGGATAAATTAGTCCCGACCCAGTACGGACCCAACATCGGTGACCGGCTTTCAGACAAAGGTATCTCCTGGGCCTGGTATTCCGGCGGATGGAATGACGCGGTTGCCGGTAAGCCTGACCCAACTTTTACTTATCATCACCAGCCTTTTGCATATTATGCCCGCTATGCTGCGGGAACTAAGGGGAGAAAGAAACATTTAAGAGATGAAACCGAATTCCTGGAGGCTGCAAAAAAAGGCAGGCTGCCTGCTGTCTCTTTTGTAAAGCCGATCGGTCTAGAAAATGAGCATCCCGGAGGATCAACGATTAAAAGCGGCGAAAACCATGCAGTAGAGCTGATCAATGCTGTACTAAACGGACCGAATGGAAAAGATGCTGTCATTATCTTAACGTACGACGAAAATGGTGGCTTTTGGGATCATGTGGCACCGCCGGTAATCGACAAATGGGGACCGGGTACGCGCATCCCTGCACTGGTCATTTCACCATTTGCAAAAAAAGGTTTTGTAGACCACACCAATTATGAAACGGTGAGCATTCTGGCTTTTATTGAAAAACGCTGGGGATTGGTGCCTTTGAATGACCGGGACAAAAATGCGGATCCGTTAAGCAATGCGCTGGAGTTTTAAAATAATTGGATTAAGTGCCGTTTTATCAACCTCAATTGCTTTATTGTCTCTGAGGCAACCCCAAACACCTGCAGAAGAAACCAGACAATTACTTGTTCTTCAATCGGATACTTTACGGTCAGCGATCCGGCACTTACAAATGATCCCGGCGACACGTGCCAATACCACACGCCTTCAGGAAGGTTTCCGTCTGGTCAGGATGGTCTATAAGCGTCTGGAATGGGCAACGGAATATTTTGATCCGCTCACTGCGCGGCAGATCAATGGTCCTCCGGTACCTGAAGCAGAATTCAGTGGCCTGGTCGTCCAGCCCGATGGCCTGCAGATGATGGAAGAATTATTTTTTCCTCGCTTCAGACCAAAAAATATACGGGAATTATCCGGCTTGCTCGATCGCCTTTCTGCTAATGCTTTGGCCTTCAGATCCTTTTTCCAAAAAACCAGCTTGGAGGACTGGCAGATCCTGGATGCGCTCAAGCTGGAAATCTTTCGTGTAGAGATACTAGGTCTAAATGATTTTGATGATCCGTTACTTCGAAATTGCTTTGCCGAATCTGCTGCAGCCCTGGAAAGTGTGCAGGCAGTGATCAGACACTATGATCCGGAAGCGGATTTTGCTCCTGCCATTCGTTACCTTCTCAGTCCGTCGGTATCGTCAGATGATTTTGACCGTGCTGAATTTATCAGCCGTTACGCCAATCCTTTGACCCGTAATATCAAGACTTTGCATGACCGCTCAAATTTTCCTGATGTACGGTACAATCGTTTACTCAATCAGAACGCAGCTACTTTATTTGATACAAATGCCTTCAACCGAAATGCCTTTACTGCTTCGCCGGGAGACTCTGCGACCAGCAATAAGATCATCCTGGGAAAGCTGCTGTTCTTTGATCCGGTCCTTTCGGGTAACGGCAAGCGCAGCTGTGCATCCTGTCATCGGCCGGACCAGGCGTTTAGTGACGGGCTTGCCAGGAATCTAGATCTTTCGGGTAAACACCCAATTGCACGCAATACACCTACATTGATCAATGCGGCCCTGCAACCCGCACAATTCTATGACCAGCGGGCACCTTCATTGGAGGAACAGGCCAGTGATGTACTACATAACCACGATGAGATGCATGGTGATATGCAAATTGCTGCCGGTAAACTCTGGAATAATGGCCGGTACCGGCAGTTGTTCGAACAGGCTTACCCGAAAAAGGAACGTACTGCGGTTGATACCCTAGAAGTAACCAATGCGCTGGCAAGCTATGTACGCAGTCTTACGGCGCTAAACAGCAGGTTTGACGACTACATGCGTGGCCGTGCAGAGGCATTGTCAGCAGACGAGCTGAGGGGTTTCAATCTTTTCATGGGCAAAGCAAAATGTTCTACCTGCCATTATTTACCACTGTTTAACGGAGCCTTGCCACCTCGTTATATGCAAATGGAATCTGAAGTGATCGGTGTTCCGGAATATAAAGACAGCCGCCAGATCGATCCAGATCCTGGCATGCATGGCATACAGGCGCTTGATTTCAACCTGCATGCATTCAAAATTACAACTGTACGCAATGCTGCGCGAACTGCACCTTATATGCACAACGGCATTTTTGAAACACTCGAAGAAGTCATCGATTTTTATGACAAAGGGGGTGGCACAGGAAATGGAATTGCGGTTCCCAATCAAACTTTACCCCCGGATCCGCTCCTGCTGACAAAAAACGAAAAGACACAATTGATTGCATTTATCAAAAGCCTGGACAGCCGGTGATTTTTCAATACATAATGCTGAAAATATGCCACGCAACACTTCATGGATTTTTTTGTCTTTTTGTTGATTAACTTTACTTCCACTTAAAGATAAATGGTCCGGTACAATTCATTAAGCGATCTAGAACTTGTTGACTTCTTAAAAGCTGGTGATGAAGCTGCTTTTACGGAGATTTACTATCGTTATGCAGAACGCCTGACAGGATTTGCCAGTTCTAAATTGTTCAGTCTGGAAGATGCAAGCGACATCATCCATGAAGTATTTCTGAAATTATGGGCAGAACGCGGAAAGTTAAAGATAGACCGGAATCTGGAGGCGTATCTATTTACCCTGGTCCGTTACCGCATCGTTGATAAGATCCGGAAGAACATTCATCATGAAGATTATGCAGCAATGCTGGCTGCTCTGCAAACATCCCTGAGCTCGGAAACCGAACAGCTCATCGCAGCAAAAGAGATCAAGAAAAGTGTTAACGAGGCCCTTGAAAAACTTTCTCCACGGGTTAGAGAGATTTATCAGCTGAGCCGTGAGGAATACCTGAGCATTCCTGAGATCGCCAGTAAGCTGCAACTGTCAGAGCAGACCGTAAAAAACCAGTTATCCACGGCATTAAAGTATTTGCGTCAGTCGCTTCCGCTTTTTTTCTTTTTCTTATAGTACCGATCAAGTGTTCATACGGCTATTGCAAAAATCCGATCGTATGAACCGTAATTCTATCGAAAATTTGTTGACCCGCTACCTGAAAAAGGAGACTTCTGCGGAAGAAAATCTGATCATTGAAAAATGGTTGGAGGAAAATAGGAATGCAGAATCTGGCTGGCAGGATTTAGATCGTGTCAGCAAGGATCGATGGCTGGCAGATGTACTTAGCAGGATTAAATCCGATATTTCTGATATTAAAACCAAAGAAAGCGGGGTCGTAAAGAGGAAAGCGCAGTCTTATCGCTGGTACAGTATTGTAGGCGCTGCCGCTGTACTGCTCATTTGCTTTAGCGTCTATATTGTCTGGCCCAATCTGGAAAAACACCTGCCGGCTGCTGCTTTGACTTCCATATCTGTTCCGGATCATCAGAAAAAAATGCTAAAGCTCTCCGATGGCACAAAAGTATGGTTAAATGCTGGTGCTGAATTGAGGTTTCCAAAGACTTTCGATGGAAAATCGAGGACGGTCTTTCTTTCAGGAGAGGCTTATTTTGATGTAAAGCACGATGCCGGAAAACCTTTCCTGATCTATACCGGAAAAGTACTCACAACAGTATTGGGAACGGCTTTCAACATCAGAGAAGACCGGCACCTGCACCTGCTTGAAGTCACTGTGACCAGAGGTAAAGTAAGTGTTGCAAATGATGGAAAGCTCATCGGTATCCTGACCCCTAATAAACAAGTGAACCTGGACCTGCTGAGTGGGAAAGTCATAGAAAAGACTGTTGATATACAAACAGTGATTGCCTGGCAGGACAATAACGAAATGCGCTTTGATGACGTCACTTTGGGGGAAGCAGCTGAGCTATTGGAACGGCATTTTCATATAAAGATCAATTTTAGCAACAATAAATTGAAGAAATGCCGCTTTAGCGGCACGACTCTGAAGACAGACAAACTGGAGAAAATCCTGGATGTAATCGCCGGCTTTAACCACGCAACCTGGCGATGGGAATCTGATGGACAGGTGATCATTCATGGCGAAGGTTGCAACTAAAATCCAAAAATTTGATGGACACCAGCTAAGCATATGACATGCCGGAAATGTTTCTGGGAGGCAGATCCGGTTATTAACCTGTAAACCGACGGCAATCGGTCTACAGGTACCCCGAGACCGGGGAGCTTTAAATAATGAGAATCACTTAAAACATTTAAAATTATGAAATATTCTACAGAAACGTGGAATGGACGAGTATATAATAAACATTTTATTGTCTGGCTGATGCGGGTAAGTTTTACCATATTTCTTTTTGTCTTCCTTTTGTTTCAAGTCCTTATGGCTTTGCCAGTGAAAAGCCAGCGCATCAGCGATTATACAGTGACGCTCAAGCTGGAAGAAGAAAGCTTGCTGACCGTTATCAAAAGAATTGAGGCACAGACGATTTTCCGGTTCTATTACCGGAAAGCCGATGTAAAACAAATCACTGCACTGAATATCGGATACCGTACCAGAACTGTAGAGCATACGCTTTATGAGCTATTAAAAAATACCGATTTCACTTTCCGGCAGATCGACAACAATATCTTGCTTGAAAAAAGAGACCGGCAAACCGGGTATCTGATCAAGGGCAGGGTGATGGGTCCTGAACATAAACCTGTTGATATGGCAACTGTGCAGTTACTCCGGTTTAACGAAAGACAGCTGGTCGCATCAGCTTTAGCTGATACCGGAGGAAGGTTTAATATGACAGTTTATGACAAAGGAGAATACTTGCTGAAAGTCCTGTCTGCAGGAGCGGACAGCCTGGAACAAAAGATCACCGTCGAAGGCGAACCACAGACAATAGAACTGCCAGATATCGTTTTAAGTACAACATCCATACAGTTAAAGGACGTAATCATCAAGGGTCAGCACCAGTTGATCAACCGTTCTCCTGATAAACTGACTTTGAATGTGGAAGGCAGCATCCATGAAAAAGGAGAAGATGCGCTAAGGTTGTTCAATGTGATTCCTGGTGTTCAGGTCACGGGAAAAGATATTCTGTTCAGAGGTTCTGAAAGCATTACTGTATACGTCGACAACCGGAGAATCCTGCTACCAGGAGATCAGCTATTTGCTTACCTGCGTGCGATTCCATCGGAGTCTATTAAATCTTACGAGCTTAAAGTTGTCCCCGGCGCTGAGAACGATGCTCAGCACGGCGGTGTCATCATCAATATTGTCCTTAAATCTGAATACAAATATGGCCTCTCAGGCAATGTCAGTGCAGGATACTGGTATACCAAATATGACAATACATCAAGTTCCGCATTCCTCAACTATCGCACTGGAAAGTTTAACATACAAGGTGGATTAAATTACCGGCGCAGCTTTGCCTTTTATGAGGATGGTATTACACAAGTATTCAAGTCGACCGGAGTCTTTAGTCCTCAGTCAGAAAATTACACCGAACACTATAATTCAATTGGTTACAACTTCGCTGCCGACTATAAGATCGATCCCAGACAAACGATGGGAATAGAGTATAACATGTTCACCAATCCGGGGGATATCAGCAATAAGATAGGTACACGTATTGATTATCTGGCCAATGCCAGAACAAATGTGATTGACTCCGCGATTTACACAGACAAAACCACCAGATTCGATTACACCAACCAGATGGCGAATGTTTTTTACCGTAATAAACTGGATACGAACGGCAGCAGACTAGATGTAGGATATAGCTATATCTACTATGGACTGCATGATCCGGCAGCCATTGAAAGCCGGTTCCTAAATAGTTCCGGCACAGAATTCCGGAACCGCGACAGCTTATTTACGTATACCGCCGGCAAATCAACGATCCACGTGGCCAATGTAGATATGGAAAAACACCTGGGAAAATCCCTGGTACTGAGCGCAGGAAGTAAATACACTGCTGCCAAAACCGACTACGCGATGGAGTACCGTGAGGGCCTCACCGCGCAGTCTCCCCTGAATACCACATTGTCAAACCGGTTTCTGTATAATGAGCACATCTTGGCATTCTATGGTACGCTGGCACAAACTTTTAAACAGTGGAGCATAAAAACCGGACTTCGGGTAGAGCAAACCAATTACGACGGCAGGTCTGTCACGACAGGTCAGACTATCGGACGTAACCGCTGGAACCTTTTTCCTTCGGCCTATATCAACAGAAAATTGGGCCAGGACCATTCATTTACACTTTCCTATGCGAGAAGAATAGACCGTCCCGGTTTCAGGCAGCTCAACCCTTTTGTGAGCTACACCAACTTGAACACGATCCAGGAAGGCAATCCAAATCTGTTGCCCTATTACAGCAATAATATACAACTGGAATATTTGTTGAGAAACAAATACTCCTTTACAGTCGGTTATCAGAACACCGAGAATGGTATTGCTGCCAATGTAAGGAATTTTGGAGACGTGATCATTTCCAGAGATGAGAATATCAGTGATAACGACAACGTATTCATTTCACTATACCTCCCTTTCAGGTTAACGAAATGGTGGGAACTAAGTACAAATGCTACGTTTCGCTATAAAACCCTGGATATCCGGAATACCACCGCATTACACCGGTCGAAATATACCCAGAATACCTGGGCCAGAAGTAAATTTGACCTGCCCGGTAAGTATTTCATCGAGATATCAGGTTTCTACAGCAGTCCTGATTTTTACGATATTTACGATTCGTTCAGTGTCAGAAAACTTGATTTTGTATTAAAAAAGAGCTTTTTGAAAGAACGGCTTACAGCGAATATAGAAATACAGGATCCATTTCATTTGTACAAACCGAGCCATGAAATTAGTACGGCCGAGTTTAGCAGAAATTCAATAAGAAATCGAGTTGACTGGGGCAGATACGCAGGAATCTGGCTGACGTATAACTTTTCAAAAGGTAAAAAGCAAGGCAATAAAGAGCATATCGACGCGGCCGGAAACGAAGCCAGGAGGAGATTGTAATTGCTTTGAGATAAAAAAATGGCCGGGGAAAATCCCGGCCATGTTCATCCATGATAATTAAATTACTACTGGATCACTTTACCATCTTTATCTATCTTCAGTGAAGCTGTTTCTTCCCCTTTTTTCGCATCAATTTGATAATACGACGATTTATCTTCGTTGGTAATTAAAAATGCCGCTGCCGGTATCCACTCTTTATATTGATCTGATTGCAGCGTTGCCTTAACAGGATCAGGAAGATCTTTAAATTCTACCGGCGTCTTAGTGGTACTATCTTGTTGAACGGTAATGCTTACCGGATTTTTAACTTCACTCGCTTTTACTGATGCCAATCCAGCTACTGTCAGGAATGCGGCTGATAAAATTAACTTTTTCATAATGCTTGGATTTATTATTAAAGTATCTTGTTAATTACATCAGCTATAGTCAAATAACGATGCCAAGCTACCAGAAAATCCATAACAAATTGAATATCAAATCGTATCATAGCAATATCTTAAAAAAGACTGTGGAATTTCTCAACACATTGCAGCTATTTTCAACAATAAATTTTAATGTGGTATAGCGGAAGATCTCCGGGCCTTTTTAAAAAAATTGAAATAAATAGAAAATATAGCTGCAAGAGCAAAACAGATAGCCGTCAACCAATCGATAAGTTCAGGATTTATATCGCTTCCGGAAATTCTATCAGCAAAATATTTGATAAAAGAGGTAGGAAGATCATGTTTGCCGAGCCGTTCTTTTACCTTCCATTGCCAGTCAGTGACCGGACAATAGCCGATACCATACCATATACCAAGCAGCAACCAGCAACCAGCTGTTATACAAATAATGGCAAAATGGGCTTTCCTGGTTTTGGGCCATATCCAGCCCAGCAGGTTAAATCCGATGATGAATAAATGGAAACAGGTAAATACCTGGTCAAGAAACATAAGTTCAACATCATCATTCCCGGTCAATTGAGTAGCATTTTCATCAAATCAAATCTTGTTAAAATATTCGGCTTTTTCAACTATCATGAATAAAATTCCAAATTGTTACTATCTTTCAGTATTCAAACCGATATGAAACCGATACTGGTCAGCATCTTATTTCTTTCCATTTGTTCAACACTGTCTGCACAAACCACTTCAACAGTTATAACAACTGAATCCAGAAAGATGAGCGGTGCGGAAGCAAACAAGCTATTTGGGCCAGAAGCGATCAAGGACCGTAATTTTTATGATGAACAAGGAAATGTCCTGGACTCGGCAATGGCAATAAAAATGCTGAAGAGCTTCGATTATCAAATGAGCTTTTCGAGAAAAAGTGGTCAGGAAGATTTTAAAAGGGTGATCCGCAAGATTGATACTGCTGCCCAGGCAATACAGGACGCTTCAGTAAAAGAACGGCTGCGTCCGGTTAGCTGGAAACTGCAGGAAGGTGTTGAGCTGGATCTCAGACCACTCAAAAAACACATCACATCCGGGCAATTGGATGGTAAAGCCATCCTGCTCATTTTCTGGTGCGACGGCTGCTTTGGGGGCAGTGCCAAAGATGCTTACTCCAATGTAAATGAGGTGCTGTCAACTTATATGAACCCTGACAAACTGGAGATCCTGGCCATCACCCACCACACTGCGGAACAAGCGACAGCGGCATTAAAGAAGAACCCCATTGTAAATACCCGGCACATTGTAGATGCCAGCAATGTCACCAGTGCCTATGGCAGCAACAACCGTCCCATAATTGTACTTACCGATAAAAGCCATAAGATCATCTATTCCATTACCGATAATGCAATGATGACCCCAAGAATCCTGGATAGAACGCTTAAAAAGATGCTATAATAGGCCTATGTTCAAAAGACTCCTGTTCATCTACAGCCATCATTTCAGGCTCGCATTGGCACTCAATCTTTTTGTAAGCAGCTATTTCACCTGGCTGATGTGGATCAAAGGCTTTGGATATTACAACCTGTACATGCTTGCACTTCTTTTTAAAGCAATAGGATATGGGATCACCGTTTTGGTCGAAAAGCTATTCTTCGAATCCCGTGAATATTATTTCAGGAACCTCGGTCTGAGCTACAGGCAATTGTTTTCCATTCTGTTTTCAGCCGATTTTTTGTTGTTTCTATCCTTTATCATGATCAGCCTTCAATGCAAGAACTTTATGCAGACAGCATAGCTTTCCGCTATGGTTCAAGACAGATCCTGAGCAGCGTTCACTTAAGCTGCAGGACAGGTGAGACACTCGGCTTGCTGGGCAGGAACGGCAGCGGGAAATCTACGCTTTTAAAGATCCTTTTCGGATCGCTCCGCCCCGACCATATACATTTAAAGCTAAATGGAGTGCTGATGAGCCGGGCTTATCTGAGCAGGGAAATCGCCTATCTGCCACAGGACTTCTTTATGCCCTCCAGACTCAAGATCAGTCAGCTTGTTAAATTATACACGAGGCGATACCGGGACGAACTGCTTACTACAGCGCTGATCCGTGCAAATCTGGATGAGCAGATCGGTAATTTATCAGGCGGTCAAAGGCGGCTTGCAGAATGTTTGCTGATCCTTTACAGTGACAGCCCTTTTATCCTGCTTGATGAACCATTCTCCCAGCTGTCTCCTTTGGCAGCAGCTGAAATGCAGGCACACGTCCGGCACATGGCAGCAGTCAAGGGGATTGTGATTACAGACCACTATTACAAATACGTACTTGATATCTCTTCAAGGATTATGCTGCTCCACAATGGCTGCAATTACGCCATCGGCGACCCGGAAAAAGACCTGCAGTTATATGGATATTTGCCTGCTATTGATTAATGATCAGACGTTGCTAAAGGATATCCCTTATCGATCCAATCAGTCCTGAGATTGGTGCTCAGATTAAGTAAATAGGCTTTGGAGAACCGTTTTTCTTTGAGAAGTTGAAACGCAGGCCTGATATTAGGGCACCTATCGAACGGACAACAACCACAATACACAACGATCATTTCATCCTTAGGAAGTGTCTTCAGTACCTGTTCAAATTTCTGACGCGTTTCATCCTTGCTGGCCGCTCCTATATGAACTGCACCTTTAATGTCCTGTACAACACCAATATTGTAAATATGCACTTTTCTTTGTGCAGAGATCATCCTGGCCAGTGTTGCTGGAGACATCAATTGATTGTCGGCCCAGGGATTGCTTAGCAGCGTGCCGGGATTAATCGTTTGTGCGGTGGCACTACTGAAAGTAACCAGCGTAAACAACAATACAGCTATGATCAGACCCGTCTTTTTCATACTAACAATATATAAAACCAAAAATAAAGAATACAGACCTCAATCCAGAAAAAATTGACCAACTACCTCACAATTGTTAAACTTCCCGTCAGCAAGCCACAAGCTCTTTTAAGATCTATCACATAGTAATATACCCCAACGGGCAGATCGGCCCCTCTATATTTACCATCAAATGGTTGTTGGTATCCAACAGACCTGAACACCTGTACACCCTGCCTGTTGAAGACAGATACAATTCCGCCCGCATAGTTCTGCATTCCAGGAATCTCCCAATAATCGTTTTTGCCATCTCCATTGGGAGAAAATGAATTGGCAATAACTGCAAAACTTCCAAGTTCAATAATGACGTTGATGGTAGCAGGTGGACTTTCACAATCTCCTGTCCGGCGTACCACCGTGTATGAAGCATTTGCATTCACAGCAACTTTAAATGAACCACTGACGCTCTCCCCGGCAATTGCACCCAGTGCATCATAGAGAATATAGTTGCCCTCTTCCACATTAGATACCTGGATGAGCACCTCTCCGGGAGCACAGACCTTCACATCGCTCACCAACGGAGCAGGTATGGAATGCTTCGTGTCTGCAATCGGGAAGTAAGCATACAGCAGTTCGCAATGGTTGATGTCTGTGATGTACAAAGCATAAGTTCCTGCCGGTGCATCCAGTTTCGGACCAGTTCCGGCCTGGTCTCCATTTGCATCTATCCAGCGATAAGCCAGCGGTTCTTCTTCTCCGTTATTGACCAGTTCCACTGTGCCGATATCAGTGCTGCAGGAAACATCAGTAACCTTAGCTGTGAGGGCATAAACAATTCTGGCCGGCCCCTTGACCTCATAAACTTTACTTTCCATTGTACAGCCACCGGCATTAGCAATAACAAGATGATAATTTCCCGCTTTAACACCGGCCAGGTCTTCTGTGCTGCCCGCCACATTACCTTTTTCATCCAGCCATTGTACCATAGCTGCCCCTGTTACTACAATACCCTTAATGCTGCCATTCAGGTATTCGCAGTTCTCATCAACAACGCGCACTTTGCTTTCATCAATTGAAAGGCCGCTGGTTTCCCTGATCACAACGGGCGCTGAAAGTGCTGCCGGGCAGGAACTGTCATCTGTGAGCTCCAGGCGATAGGTTCCGGGGCCCACATTCCTTAAAGCAGCGGTTGTTCCGGATATGAGCCCGCTTGCTTTGACGATGTTATCCTGATCAAGCCACCTGTACCGTAAGGTCCCTGTCCCTCCAACAGTCACATTGGAAATTGAGCCTGTCGTTGTTCCACAAAGAGAAGTGACCACACTGATACCAGTAATATCAATTGTCGGACCACCATCATCACTTAAGATTACGGGGCCATAGGTCTTGGAACAGGTACTTCCCGTACGGACCGTCAGCCAGTAGCTTCCCGCAGGCACATCGTCGAGTTCCGGAGAAGTACTCCACTCTTTTCCGCCGGCATCCTTCCAGGAAAGCGTAACAGCATCTGACAGATTGTTTACGATCAAACCGGTAATTGCCCCGTTTGCATTTCCGCACGAAGGCAGGTAGATCTCCACTTCAGTGGTATCTAAAATTACAGGAGGCAGGACCTCATAATAGGGGGTTTCAAAATCGCATTCATCGTTGCTCAGCACCATCTTATATTTTCCGGCGCCCACACCTTTGAGCTCGGCGGCTGTTCCGACCGTATTGCCCTGCTCATCTACCCATGTAACATTACTGCCGCTTAACGGAACAAGCCCCATAATGGCGCCATCTCCCCCATCACACTCATTGACCACCTTCAGATTGCTGGTATTGACATTGACCCTTGTAAACTCAGAAGTCTGCCCGTTCAGCGTTGCAGAAGCAATGACCGTTCCGCTCAGCGGCCCGCTGTACTGCCAATCTCCGTTCCCATCAGCTGTTGTCTGGCCAAAATAGGTTTCCGGTGAGCAAGTACCGCATTGATCTGCATAGAACAGCTCCACAACAGAATTTGGTGTTGCCTTCCCCAAAATCCTGTCGGGGGCAGTATCCCTGATGTCAACAATTACCTGCGGATCTCCATTATTGGGATTGATCATCGGATAAGCATCTACCGTACAGAAGAAACTGTTCTTATTAACTGACGCGACAACTCCTTCAAAAATATCAACAGACTTGCAGCCAACAATGTAATTGGTATTATCCGGATCTTCGTTTCCAATCTTCACTCCGCGGATGGACCTCAAAAAGATGCCCGTGGAAGGCACAGAAAACCAATGCGTCATGCTTGGATCTATGCCAATGTAATTGCGTAAAATAGTGGCCGGACGGCCGCTGTTCTCAATTGAAACAGAAGCGGTCAGTGCATCAGCGGAGATAACATTATCCTCGATAAAATAAGTTGTTCTACCTCCGGGACTGATGCTATGAAGCAGGAATCCGATAGAACCTGTAAATGCCTGGTCCATTTCATAATTTATACCGACTTTATTTCCTTTGATCACAATGTCGGCAGCAGTCACATAGGCATAATCCCTCGGATCACTGGATTCAGAATTCGCACAATTGACCTGGTAGATCTCCATACCGGTAGTGAAGATGTTTCCCTCCGCCGGCATACCGCCGATCCTGACCGTGCCCAATAAGCCAAATAGACTTACCGGATTTGTTTCATTGGACGACCGGGTATTACCATCTGCTTCCATGCCAAAAAAATTAGCCTGTATGCTGATGTTTTCCGTATAACCATGTAAATCCAAATTTACAGGCACCGGCATATAAAAACCGCTGATCACATTTCCCTTTCCGGCCCCGCCGATCTGAATATCCTTCCCACCCTCTACCTGTATGCCTTTCCAAAGCGTAAGCTCCTCAACCGGTGCGGTGTCGGTCAATATCCTGATATACAACCCAAAAATGCTCACGTCATGCTGTTCATTAAGCCGGAGCCCGGACAGGCTCTGCCCAAGCGGTACATCAAAAAGGAGCTGGACCTTTGCGGTGCTCACCCCAAAGACATTACCGGGCTGCGTGGAACCATCTATTTCAAGGTTGGAAGATACCTCCGGCAGTTGGCTCAGCAATACGATCGTTCTGCCCGCCTCTGACTGGTCCGGCAGATTAAACAGGATCCGGTCCCTTTCACCAGTACCATTTACTCCTGCACGGTTCAGCGCTTCGCGAAGTGTGCCCGGGCCGCTGTCGGCATTGCTCGTTACAATAATGTTTTCAGAAAAAGCACAGAAATGACTAAAGCACAGGAAAAAGAAAACCAGCATTACAAACTTGCGCATGAAGACATCATTTGCAGGCGAAGTTAATTATTTCTACCTTTTCCGGCAATTGCAGTTCATGTTTCCGTATCTTGCTTTATGAAACTCCACCTGACATTTTGCAAATCTGTCATACTGCCTGTTGTCTTGATCAGTTCATTAAGCTGCGGGAAAGACAAAGCCAGCCCGGAAGCAAAGCAGTTGATCAGATCTTATGTCAGCAAGTCTACGATCAGATACGATGAAACCTTCAGGTTCAGTTATAACGACCAGGGGAAGCTCAGCAGGGCAAGTCAGATCATACCGCTGCGTGATGATGAATTCCAATACTATACTTACAACGGGACTTCACCTGGTAAGATCGTCAGTTTATCGCCGCAAGTCGACGGCCCCCCGGGCATCCATGCGGAAATCCAATTCCTGTATGACGGCGAAAACCTTTCCGGAATAGAAGTTAAGTCTGTCAGCGATGCATTTAGCAACGTTTCTTATGCATTTACGTACCACGGCGGGAAAACCCCTTCCGCCTATACAATGACAGTATCAGGCGAACGGATCACAAAACCCGACATAAAGACCTACTACCTGAGCTCAGATGAAAAAGGTAATGTTACGAAACATGAGGGAAGCATTTCTCGAAATATCCTGGGATATGACGACATGGTCAATCCTTTCTACAAATTTCCTTTTCTTACCGTTGAGTACCGTACAGTGCGGTTTGGAAACACTGTAGGCAATACGCAAGTCTTCGTTTTAAATGTAGAACGCTTCTTTTCCCCCAACAATTGTGTAACGGCAAAACAGTCGTATAACGAATCCATTTCAACCACGATAACTACGCGATATACCTATACCGGCACAGGTCTTCCAGACACAGCAACAAGCATTGCAACCGGTGTAAATTCCGGTACGGCCACAGAGATCTATACCTATTGATCCAGTTCCTGAACATTCTTCCTTAATCTCAGGAACCTGAAAAGCAACAAGCCGATGAGCAGTGTGATAGTGCCCTCGAGCAATACGGTATCCGGTGTACCGATATGCTGTGAAAAATAGCCTACCAACAGGCCCCCCAGTGGTTGCATCCCAAAAAAAGCCATGGCATAAAAGCTGATCACCCTGCCCCTCATGGCAGGTTCCACAGTAGTCTGGATCAGGGTATTGCTGATGGTGATCTGAGACATCATTCCAAATCCCGTAATACCCGCAAAAAGCAACGCCAGGGGATAATTTGGGGCATGCGAGAACAAAACCAATCCTGTTCCGAATATCAGCGTATTTCGGGCCAGTATTTTTTTCAGGTTCCGGCCAGGTTTAAGAGAGGCCAGATAAATCGCTCCCGAAAATGCACCCAGACCGATCAGACTGTCAATCACGCCAAAAGTAGAAGCAGACCCCTTAAAAATATCTTTGGCATAAACCGGAATCAATGTACTATAAGGCAGTACCAGCAGGCTGATAAGTGCCAGCATGATCAATATGAAAGCGATTGACCTGGTAGATTTGATGTATTCAAATCCCTCTTTCAGTTCCTGTACGATATTCGTGATATGAGGTCTGGCGATATATTTTGGCAGCCTCATCAACAACAATGATCCTATCACCGCGATAAAACTGGCTGCGTTGAGCCCGAAACAGACATCCTCACCAAATTTTTCAAGGGCGATTCCCGCAATACCCGGACCGATCAACCGGGAAAGATTGACCATAGATGAGTTCAGGGCGAGCGCATTGGGCAAGTCTGCCTTGTCGTCCACCATCTCATACACCAGGGATTGCCTGGCTGGCACGTCAAAAGCATTGATCAGCCCGAGCAGTGCGCTCAATCCTATAATCTCCCAGACAAAATAACGGTTAAAAAGGAGAAGAAGGGTCAATAAGACCGCTTGGACCATAGAAGCTATTTGTGTAATCAGCAGAACTTTAAACCGGTCATACCGATCTGACACTACCCCACCTATAAAAGAAAACACAAAGGAGGGGAAAAGACTCGCAAAGAGGGTCAGCCCGAGCATAAAATTTGAGTGGGTCTGTTCGTAAATGACCCAGCTTACCGCGGTTTTCTGCATCCAGGTACCTATGAGGGAAACCGACTGCCCGGCAAAATATAACCTGTAGTTACGACTTTTAAATGCACTGAAGGTATTGATCTCCATGATTCCCAGATGTGCACAATTCATGCCATATATGAAACAGCTAATCGGAGATATTTTTTATATTTGTCAGATCAGTTCACTTAAAAATCTTATATGAAACGCTCTTCAGCGCTTTTAAGTTTAGCGCTTGCATGCTCAATTTTCATCCTTTCCTGTGTAAAGCATCATGCAGATGAGGCGCCGCTTACACCGCAATGTGACAGGATCAACCAGATTTTCGGTTACACCTATCCGTCCAATACACCCTACCCGCTCGCCAAATTATCTTATGACTCAAAGGGCAGGATCAGCACAGTTGATGCCGAAGCCAATACAAAACTGATCTTTACCTATTTCAATGACCATATTGACCTGAAGACATCCGGGCCCTCAGCTCCGGATATATCGATCACCTACAATCTTGACGATCATGGGAGAATTACAGGCACCTCCTTATTTAACAATGCTTTTCAATATAATAATGAAGGCTATCTTGTAAGCTTTAAACTACTGAACGGAGATGGGACAGAAACAGCGTATAAGCTAAGCTATGAAGCTGGCAATCTTAAAGAGATCAGGGACAGTCAAAATACCCTCTACTACTCATTTACTTACTATGACCGGGAAAATCAGGATATGGCGGGTCTCAATGCACCTATACTTTCTGAAAATGAGGCCTATGAAAAAGTGACGCTTTTTCTCACCGGTTCAGGTTTTTTTGGTAAACAATCTAAAAACCTGGTCAAAAATATTCACCAGGAAGGATACACCGCACCTGATATCAAGTATCAGTTTGACGACAAGGGGCGGGTAATCTCAAAATCGGGCATTTACAGTTTCAACTACGAATGTAAATAAAACATCTGCCCGGTGGTATTCTAATTTCCCCTGATGATCATTTCACTGGTTATCTGCATTGGGACGACCACCTCTTCAGGTACTTTTTCACTTTTAGGCAGTGTCGTATTACCCTTGATGTCCTGCCTGATATTACCCTCCGAGATCCAGCCGCTCCTTTTGTCAATTTTCAATATGGCTTCCATCGAACCACTGACGGATACCTTCACCGGATTAACACCCGGTGTATTACTGTTAACTTCCATCGGTGCTATGACAGAAATCCCGTTAATAACAAATTGGCTGTCCGTTACATCCGCCAGCTTATAAGTGGCATCTATTTTTGCTGTCAATCCGGCCTGCAAGTTTGTCTGCACCTTCCAGCTATCACCTACGGCTACCGGACTTTCGGGGAACACTGCCGATAGCAATTCAAGATTCCCTTTAAAGGCGTTCTCACCATAAGCCTGGTTCAACTGGGCCAAGATCTGCTGTTTCTGTACTTCAGACACTTTAGGGACCGAGTCCAGTATCCCCTCAAACAACTTTCCAATGTTCCTGATCTCATTGATCCTGCCCGTTTTTGTCATTCTGACCAGGAAAGGACGATCTTTCATTTTACGGAGCATGCCAGACATGATGTCTTTATCATCTGTCTTTTCCGTACTGAATTCCAGCGTTCCTGTTGGCAAGTTCATTTTCAATGCCAGACGCTGATAACTAACTTCCAGATCATACATACCTCCTGACTCGTTCAATACTTTGTAAATCATGGAGCCGGATACATTCATGTCTATATCTACCTTCTGACCTTTCATTTCCTGGGCTATTTTCATGTTCGCAGAAGTAGATTGGGTATAAATCAACCCTCTGGTCAAATTCAGGGCAATGGTATATTTTTGAGCATAAGCCGAAACAGATATAAAAAGTACAGCAAAGGCATTGATAAGGATTTTCATGTCCGCGAATAAGCAATTGATATGGATTGCCGTACAAGTATAGCAAATTTTGCGTATTTCCCAGCAGCCGCAAGCACGAACTACCTCCGGCGTGAAGGAAAAGCTAAATATGTTAAAACCTTCTGTCTATTTATGGGTTTAACAACTGAAATTCAATTTGTTAACATACACCTAATCCTATGAAAAAGTTAAATTACCTCATGATGATCGTGCTAACGGCATGTATAGCGACAGCATGTTCAGGGACCAAACCCGCCGCAGATTCAGCAACGGAGAATCCCATTACGGACCCGCAGGCAGCCCCTGCCAATCCAAATACCCAGTCCAGCCCTACCGGAATGACTTCAGGTGGCGTTCAGAATTCAGTAGATACCACACTTGCCCAGTTTCCCGTGGACCAAAACGGTGAACTGAGCACCGAATCCTTTATACATCTGGCAGCGTTGGCGGGCACCAAGGAAATAGAACTGGGCAAACTGGCACAGCAAAAAGGACAAAGTGCAGAAGTAAAGACATTTGCAAAAATGATGGTTGATGACCATACCATCGCAGATGCTGACCTTAAAGCACTGGCAGGTGCCAAAAGCATCAAGATATCACTGGTATCAGACACCCTACGGCCCGAGCAGGATTATAAAGCGGCCGCTCAGCAGTTGAATGCTTTAAGCGCAGACAAATTTGACCGTGCTTACCTGGTAACCATGCTGGAAGATCACCGCAGGGCAGTCGCATTGTTTGACCTTGGCACAAGATCCAAAGATCCGCAAGTAAAAGCATATGCAGAAAAATACCTGCCAAAGCTGAGAACCCATTTGGCAGAAGTAGAAAAATTGACACGGTAGTGTCTGCTATAATTTCAGGATGATCTCATTGGCCTTCTGGTTACGGAAAACACTCAATTTAACCTGATTGCTAAAATGGCTGTCCCTGATCATCCTGGCTAGTTCAGGATAATCAGGGACAGCCTTACCGTTGCAGCCGATAATCACATCTCCCGCACGCATGCCCGCCTTTGCCAGCGGAGAATCATTGTTTACTTTCAATACGAGAACCCCTTCTAGGGAAGGAAGCCCCGCACCAGACTGTTCACCAAGCGTTTCAATATTTTTAAAAGTGCTCTTCTGCCATTCAAAGACCTCCCCTTTTGCCTGATGGGAAGCCGCCAGCAGTTTAGGGATCTCAGGTTGTGAAGCAAGTTGTTTCAGGCGCCTGTCCCGGACACCGAAATCCCTCATACTGAAATTGCTAAAAGCATATTTTCCCGGATTACGAAGATTAAAATCTCCAGTCCGGGCATCCATAAAATCATCACCGGCAACCATGCTGTTCAAATCAGTCCCTTTTTGACGATCTTTATCCAGATCAGCCTGCCTGGTATACAAATTATGATCAACTGTATCACCCCAGGCACTGAGCTGGATATCCTGATGGGACTGCATGACAATATTGTTCCTGAATACATCATGGCTTTGCAGGAACCAGACATGCGGATGAAAGCCGTTATTGAGCATCACATTGTTGTAGACCCTCCTGTAAAAGCCTTCCCTTAACTTCAGTCCCCCACTCAGGCAAAGGTTATTGTAGATCTCATAATTGGTAGAACCATCGTCCAGATCTACATCCCAGCCATGATCGCATTGAAAGCGATTGTCCCGGATGACGGTAGTTCTGACCGCATCCAGTTTTACCCAGCCGGGATGCTTTGCGACAATGGAATCCATTTTAGCACGGTCGGGATGCCAGTAACGGTCCCTGCCCCAGGAATTGAAAGCTCCATGATCGCTGGTTTCCAGCACTGTGCTGAAAACATCATTGTTTGCCAGCAAATGACCTCCCCATGTCCCGTCGCCGATATTGATACCAGCCCTGGGCACATCATAGATGGTGTTATGAAGGACACTGATCTCCGAAGCCATGGAGATCTGCACACCCGCCACCTGCTTTTCAATTAGCCCGATATGGCGGATCAGGTTATCCGAAACCTCACATCGCGCAGGATATTGATTGGTTTTCGGACCAGGGACAGTATCCATCTGATCCTCCGGAACAAAATCCTCATAACGGAAAGAAGGAGAACGCACAGCGGCCGGGTTGCCGACAATATTGACAGCCCCCGCCCCGATATTTTCGATAAGGTTATCCCTTATCGCAATATTACGGTTATAATTACTGATAAAGACCGCGTTTCCTCCCAGTTCCCCGAAATCCGAACGGACAACACCACACCGCTCAGCCCCTTCTATTTTTACCGCAGCTTGCCTGTAAATCGTCCAGTCACTGCGCAACAGCGGCTCTGCTGTTTTCATAAAAGTCGGGGCAGTATGGACAAACCGGATGTTTTGCAGCCAAATGTCATGTACAGGCTGGTCCTCCGTACCCTGCAAAGTGATCAGGTTCTCCAGTCTTGCTGCCTCAAAATCAAGTTTTGCCGGATCCTCTCCCTGTCCTGGATAATAATACAAAATGCTTGTTTTCACATCCAGATACCATTCCCCCGGACTATCCAGTTCCTCAAAGATATTTTCAACGAAACGAAAAGTATCGTGCATTGGACTAGGCCTGTTGTTTTGCAGCCCACCTTCCAGCAGCAGTTCCCCTGATGGTTTCTTGCCAGCAATCCGGTAATGAAAACCACCCCATCTGCCGGCATGCAGGGCATGAACATAACCACCGGCGGGATCTTTCCATCTGGCAACCCGCTCCTGACTGATGGCATCCTTCGCAAAACCATGAAACGGAAGCACTGCCGGATCATAGTTAGGATACCTGGCCCTGATCAAAGGCTTTTGATCTGCATATAAACCTTCAAAGAACCAGGATTTATCAACCACCGATTTCCAGATCCTTGCATCATGCCTTTTCCAGTCCAGCTTTAAAGGAGTACCAGCACTAAAAGTCACAACAGCCCCGGCAGCAGCCCTGATGATGTAAGGCCGTCCGGGGGATCCCGACTCCGCAGCATTAAACACCATTGGTCTGCTCAGGTAGTAAGTGCCGCCAAGAATGATCATTTCAACTTGTGCCCCATTGCCCCTTTGTTTCAACCGGGCAATCGCAGCTTTAGCCGCTTCAGGAGAGGCAAAAGGAGCCTCTTTGCTACCCGGGTTGCGGTCACTGCCATTTTTTGAAACGTAGATACGGACGATCTCATCTGCAGCTTCCGCAAAAACAGAACAGAACAGCATCGCAATCAGCAAGAATGGCTTCAGGATCTTCATCGCAATTTATTTGGTGACGGCCATAGGAGGCTGCATTACAAAAATTAAAAACCAAAACCGATTATCCTTATCTTAAATTGGCATAGTTGTAAGTGTTTTTTGCCACAGGAAGAACTATCACAGCAGCATCATAATGTAAACCATGATTTCTCTAATTGTAACACACGCCCTACTTTTGCCCGCATGAAAGTTGACATCTGGTCGGACGTAAGATGTCCGTTTTGCTATATAGGAAAAAGAAAATTTGAAGCCGCCCTTGCCCTTTTTGAGCACCGGGACGAAGTTGAAGTAGAATGGCACAGTTTTGAGCTTGATCCCAATGCAGAGACCCGGCCCGGAGCCGATCCCGCAGACTATCTGGCCGACCGGTACGGCCGGCCACGGGAATGGGCCCTGGAAATGCACCAGAATGTAACAGATACCGCTGCGGAGGTAGGTTTGAAGTTCAACCTTCAGGACTCCGTGATCGCCAATTCTTTCGATGCACACCGGCTGATCCAGCTCGCCAAGACAGAAGGATGCGCAGATGCCGTTGAAGAAAAACTTTTTGAAGCCTATTTTACCGAAGGCAAGAACATCAGTGACCATACCGTCCTGACCGAAGCAGGAATGGCAGCAGGACTGGACCAGCTAAGCATACAAACCATGCTCCGCAGTACCGATTTTACCGATGAAGTGCGGTACGATGAACAAATGGCACAGCAGATCGGTGTAAGAGGCGTTCCTTTTTTTGTTTTCAACCAAAAAGTTGCAGTATCAGGAGCACAAGCTCCGGAAACATTTTTAGGTGCAATGCGGCAAGCCCAGCAAAAATAAATGAACCCGGCAAAAGCATTAAAACCAGAAAACAAAAACATCTCCACCATACTGGCATTTGCCCTGATCCCGCTTTCAGGATTTGCCACCGATGTGTACATCCCTTCCCTGCCATCAATGGCAGCACAGCTTAAAGTAAGTGATATACAAGTACAAATGACCCTGAGCCTGTTCCTGATCAGTTACGGCATCGGGCAATTGTTTGTAGGAAGCCTGCTGGACAGTTTCGGACGGTACAGGATCAATATCATCAGTCTGGCAATATTCACACTGGCCAGTATCATCATTGCCAATACCAGCAACCTGTACCTGATCTATACCATGCGTATCGTTCACGGCCTGACGGTAGCTGCTATCGTAGTCTCCAAACGGGCCTATTTTATCGATGTATTCAGCGGGGAACAGCTCAAGCATTACCTGAGCATGTTCTCGATCATCTGGGCAACCGCACCCATTATCGCGCCATTTGCAGGCGGATATTTGCAAAGCTATTTCGGCTGGCAGTCAAACTTCTATTTTCTTGCCACCTTTTCCTTAGTGATACTGATCCTGGAACTCATTTTCAGCGGAGAAACCATCCGGCAAAAAATGCCCTTCAACCTGACAGCGATCAGTACGGTCTACACCGGGATGATCAAGACCACCAGCTTTACCCTGGGCATTGCCATGCTGGGCCTTTCCTATGCCATGGTGATGATCTACAACATGACAGGAC